>Ga0210051_1003222_pt1 | contig 16286 bp, 14 predicted proteins | sample CryGey092014_all_FD_185464 | JGI IMG/M metagenome (GOLD analysis project Ga0210051, IMG submission 185464) | Groundwater microbial communities from aquifer - Crystal Geyser CG23_combo_of_CG06-09_8/20/14_all (SPAdes) (version 2) | ecosystem: Environmental > Aquatic > Deep subsurface > Groundwater...
TCGATAACTTTTACCTTGGTTTAAATACAGGAAGATAAGCTCACGCTCGTCCTCCTTAATATGTTGATAGTTTTTCATGCACCGAATCATACGCTAACTAGTGGTGCACTTCAAATTAGAACTTGGGAAAGCAAAAAATACATACTCCCAAGATCCAAAAGCTAAAGTATTGTTTACCAAGTCCATCCCTCCGTTTAATCTGAAATGAAAAGCTTGAGATCCAGATTGTAAATTGACAATTTTGCTAATTTGATAAGTATGAAAAATAATCATAAGTCCAAAACAAACTACGGGTACCCAAAACTTTTGCCAATGTTTGTTTTTATATATAGTTGCTATAAGCGCTATCATTAAAAAAGGTATAAATAGTTGTTCGCGAGTAATAGCTGCTAAAGAAAAAAATGTAATTGCATAATTTTCTTTATTGTCAAATAAAAAATACAATCCAAAAATAACAAAGAATGCTGCCCACCACTCTATTTGCAACAGTGTCCAATCATAGGCTGCAAAATGTAGGTATGAATATAGTAGATAGACTGGGATTATTGCTAGCGTTTGGGAAACTTTTATCTTTTTTGCTATTTGATATGTGGCAAGTAGAGCTAGGGTTGCAAATGCAACATAAAACAAATAGATATTTAAACCATTGATTCCAGGGATTAATTTCCAAAGATAAAAAGCGGTCGGTAATCTCCAGCTCCATACATCAGCTGGTGGACTAATCGGAACTGCATGGTTTTGAAACGCTACAGCGTGAGCATGATAATAATCATAATTCCCCATAAGATAATAAGTTTTAAGATACAAACCCATATCGTGAGTATATTGAGAAAGGGGCGGATCGGTAGATAAATAAGTTCTTAATTTAACAGAGTTAATAATACTACTGATTATAAAAAGTAATAATATAACAAATATTGGAATAATGTTTGGATTATTTATTTTTTTATTTATAAATATAATTGTAAAGTGAAGTAAAAAACCGAAACCTGTCCCTAAGATAATCATGGCAAAATTAGCTATATTAAATAGGTAATAAGTAAGTCCTCCAATGCTTAATATAAGTCCTTGATAATATTTATTGATACCAAGACTTTTACTTGCTGTTAAAATTACATAGCTAAATAAAGTAATAGCTATATATTTATCTATTAGTTGTTGACTGGGATTAGGTAGCCCTAGAAAAACTAGAAGTAATATTAAAAAATTGACGAAATTACTTTGCAATTTTTTGCTATTTAGTTTCATTTACTGTTTGTTTTTATAAATTAACTTAAAACTTAATTTACATTATTAATGTCTTGATATGTTTTTATCATTTGATTCGCTGTCTTTTCCCAACTAAATTTTTTAGCTTGTTCTAATCCATTTTTAACTAGTTTTTGTCTTAATTTATCGTCATTTAACAACGTATTGATAGCATTGGCTATTTCTTTAGTTTCTTTGGGATACACTAGCAAAGCAGTCTGACCTACCACTTCTGGCAAGCTTGAAATATTGCTGGTTATAACAGGACAACCACAAGCCATTGCTTCCAAAACTGGAAAACCAAATCCTTCATATAAAGAAGGGTAAGCAAACAATATGGCTCCAGAATAAAGTGCTGGTAAATCTTTATCTTCTACAAATCCCAGTTCTTTTACCTTTGCTTTTCCAACCTCAACTTCCTCTCCCCATCCACGCTTTCCAACCAAAACCAGTTCAATATCCGACCTACCCAAGCTCACAAAAGCTTCAATCAGCCGTTTAATGTTTTTTCGTGGCTCCTTAGTTCCAACTGACAAAATATAAGGTTTTTCTAATTTATATTTCTTTTTTACATTATCAATACCTTCTTTGGATTTTTGACAAAAGATAGGATCAACCCCTGGATAAATTACTGTAATTTTTTGTCTATCAATATTGATATTATTTACTAAATCATCTTTGGTTGCACGACTATCAACTGTTACCATGTCAATATTTTTTTCTATTAATTGTAAATTTCTCTTAAAATTTTCTACTACTAATTGATCGTGATAATTAGGGAAAAGCACTGGAGTTAAATCATGAATTGTGGTAATTTTTTTGGCCTTTGTAGGTGGTTGAGTCCAATTGCTACTATGCCAAACATCAATGTGGCCAATTAAGTTTTCTATTTCCAGTAACCGCCATTGATTCCAAAACTTATCTGCTAGTTTGGGTGAAATTGGATAAATAAAACTCTTAAATTTAGCACCATCGTTTTTTAATTGTTTAAGAAAATTTAGTATCTGTGGAAGCTGACGTATAACACCAGCATATAACTTATACTCATTTTCTTTGTCGGCAAGCAGCAAATTCCTGACCAAATCTTTGGTATAACGGGAAACTCCTGTTTGGTAAACGATCTGAGAAATATCAATTCCGATAATCATAGGCGAATTGTCCACTGGGATTATATAAATACTTAACTATTATATCGCCAACAAAATTTCTTTCTGAAATTACTTGAAACCCATATTCATCCAACAAAATTTTTTCCGTCAAATTATTGGGATCAAAAATAGGCTGACCGTAGGTTATTAACCAGATATGACTATTATATCTTATTTTACTAATATCATTAAAATCGACTAAATGTATATTTTTATTATAATAATTAAAAGGGGCTGCAACGACTTGAATCATTACTACTGGTATTTGTGAATTTTGCAGCTGTATATACGCAACCACACCCTTCCAGTCTTCACGATGATTACTTTTATTAAAAAGATAGTTCCCTAACATGAACAAATTAATTGCAATAAATAAATAAATTACGCTTTTGTAGACCTTAGTTTTATTTAGCTCCAAATATTCAGCCAAAAGCAAATAAACGACTGGAACTAAATATAAAAATCTAAAATAACTAAGCATGGGTATTTTTACTGATAACAAAACGCCAGCTAAAATAGGTACAATTAGCCATATCCATAATAGTTTTTGATAGGCCGTCATTTTTTTAATACCTACTAAAAGTACAGGACCGGCTACGAAATATAAAAATATTCCCAATTCTAACAAAACTAATGATCCAATATATAAGCTATCTACCGATACATGACCAGAAAAAAATTTCACTGGAATTAAAACCAAGTTTTTAAATGATACGCTGCTTAGTTGGTTCCACGCTGGTAAGTTACTACTAATATTTAGTCCTGTTTTAATCTGTGATAGCAACAAGGGCAAATTAAGTAAGATTGCCAATAAGGGTAAAAATAGCCATTTTAGATTTTGCCTAATATTTTTGGGAAATAAAAGTAGATATATCAACTGTACTAGCCAAATAAACCAAACCATATAATGAGTTAAAAACATGGCAAAAGTGAATACAAAATGCCATTTCTGCCATTTCTTTTCTCCATTTATTACTTGATAAAAAGCCAGCATTGAAGCAAAACCCAACATTGCAGCTAATAAATACATTCTCGCTTCCTGACCATAATAAAAAAGTAAGGGCGAAGTTAATAAAAGCACTAATAATAACATCTGTTTACTAAAAGATTTTGTCTTTGTTTTAAGCCAAAGATAAAAAAAATAAGTTAATCCGAGACTGGCTATAATTGAAGGCATTCTAAGGGATATTTCACTATTTCCAAAGATTCTTACCCAAAACCACATCAGTATGTAATATAAGGGGGGATGAAATTCTCCAACCATATGTTTGGTAATTAAATTAATTAAGTTATTGTTAATTACAGCTTCTGCCAAAATCCCTTCATCCAACCAAAGTGACTGATTTAAAGCTTTCAACCTCAATAAAAAAGCCAAAATAAAAATGATAATAATAAGGATTTTTTTGTTCATAATTACTTTTTTAAGGCGTTTGTTAATACCCCCGATACTGTTCCCCAATCATAAACTAACTTAAATGGTAAATACTGCCATTGTTTTAATGTTAAGCCTTTATAAATCCCAATAATAATACTAATTGGAAAGCTAGATCTTAATAAAACAATTATCTTGCCAAAGTTTCCAAATTTTCGCTGTCTTCCACCAATCCATTTGGATTGATGGTAAACTTCGGTCAAGTTTGAGGGGTTATAATGATAATAAACAGCCTTAGTTTCGTAAGGTAAATACTTAAGTTTATCAAAAAGTGTCCAAGTGTCTGTATAGCCTGTATTTTCAAATCCTTTCACAAGTTCAAATTCAGTTTTGAGAATTGCCCTAAAATCTTTTATCATGTTATTTTTATTATTTATTCTTAGTTTCCCTTTAAGTCCTTGTTCAAAATTCCAACATCTGGCCCAAACATTATCCCAATTAGCCACATATTCCATTGACGAATAAGTACCCTTAGTTTTTTTTAGTTTAATTGGCTCAATTAAGTTTGCTAAAAATGTTTTTTCAAAACTCATATCTCCATCTAAAAAAACTAATATTTCACCACTGGCTTTAGTCGCCCCAAAATTACGAGCTAAGGCTGGACCTTTATGTTCGAGCCTAAATATTTTAATTTTAGGATTTGCTAAAATTGCAAATTTTAGTTTATTTACCGGAGTTTCACTTCCATCATCTACCAAAATTATTTCAAAATCTACTTTTTCTTGAGATATTAGACTTTGCAAACATTTTTCTAAGTATTCCGATTCGTTATAAACAGCTAATATTATTGATATTTTCATGTATATTTTAATTTTTTAACCGCGATATACTGCGCAATCAAGCCTAAAAAGTTCATCGCTAAAATTGCCGTAATCACCCCATAAGATCCGTATTTTGGTATTAGTATCATATTAAGACTAGCTAATCCCAGTAATTGAACTAAAGATATCCAAGTAACTAAGTGCGGTTTTTTGTAAAAATAAATTAAAATATTAGCTGCCGGTACTGATATAACAAGTGGGATATATGCTAGGACTAAGTATCTAAATAGAGGTACCGCCGCTTCAAATTCTTCAGAATAGGCGGTAATGATTATAAATCTTCCTAGTAAAACTAAAACTAACATTCCCACAGATATTACACTAACTAACCCAAGTAGTTTTTTTAAATAAGTTCTGGCTTCCAAATTATTATTAAACTGGGCAAAACGAGGTGAAACTACAGACGATAAAGAAGATACCACTAGAGGGAAAATAGTAATAAATCTTGCGGCCGCAGAATATAGTCCAGTTTGATAAGCTGAAATCAACCATGCCAACATTAATACATCAAGCTTTCCATAAAGATTGGCAAAAATACTAGTTGCCGAAAGCCAAGCTCCAAATTTTAGTAGCTTACCAATTAATTCTGTTTTAATATTCTGAAAATATAACCATTTTCTTGCAATTATTACTGCTACTATTATGGCAAAAAAATAAGCCCATACTATAACCCAAAGTCCAGTAACTACAGAAAAATAACCTGATGATAATACATATAAAGTAAATCCAATTCTCAATAAACTAAATAGGTTGTCAACTGAAGCTCTCTTAATAAAATCCTGCCTAGTTTGAAAAAAGGCCAGAAAAAAAGTATTTATGGCAATTACAATATTCATTACAAATAAAACAAAAGTGTAATTATAATTGCTGTGATGCCATAAATATCTTAATTGGAAATAATAAAAAAGTGAAGCTATCAAAGAAATAATAATGGAGCTTAAAACAACGCTAAACAAACTGGTGCTAACAATAGTTTTTTGTCTTTCTGAATCCTTAGTCTCGTGGAAAAATTTAACCAGACTTTGACTAATTCCCAAATCTGATATAGCAGATATAAAAATAGAGTAAGCTAAAATTGTTGAGAAAATACCAAATTCTGCAGGACCAAGCTTTCTAGCTGTTAAAATCACAAAAACAAATCCCATTAGTACCGATAAGACGTTACCAAACAGAACAATCCCCACATCTTTAAATGTATGCGATGATAATATTTTTTTTAAATTCATGTTTTGTTGTCTATTAATTTTTCAAATTCCTGTAAATAACTTTTAGCAATATTATTCCAATCAAATTTAATTGCTTGTTGTCTGGGAATATTATCCCATTTTTTATCCAAAGCTTTTTTAATTGTTTTGGCATACTGTTCAACCTCGATAGGTTCATCTACCAAGATTCCAGCATCACCTACAATTTCTTGACGCAGCAAGTCATTAGGAGCAATTACCGATAAATTAGAAGCCATTGCTTCTAAATATGATATGCCAAAAGCCTCACTGGACATAGATACCAAAGTAAATAAGTCACAGGATCGATATACTTCAGGCATTTGCGAAAAAGAAAATTCTCTGCAGCTAAATCTATCTTTTAATTTTTTAGTTGCATATAAAATATCGCTATCCTTTGTGTTTTTAGCTCTAATTAGTAATAAACTCCCTTGTTCTAATTTCACAACAGCATCAATTGTTACTCTAACTCTTTTATATTTTTCTGGCCCTGCTACACAAAGAATAATTGGTTCTGGTAAATTTAGGCTAATTTTCTTACCATCTGGATTAAATTTTTGACAGTCAACCCCATTTGGAATTAAAGCGATATTAATATTATTAGCCAAACTTTTTGACCATTTATAGTTTCTTTCCGTTAAAGCAATAAACAAATCTGGTTTAAGTATTAAATTCCAACGATCATCCCATCCAATTCCAGCTTGCCCAGAGATTACTAATTTCGATTTATTTATAAGACAATATATTTTAAGTATTAGTGCTTGCCAACCACCATTACAAGCAAACACAATATCGGGTTGAAATTGTTTAAGAAAAGTAAGCACTCGCCAGCTAAAATGAGCGATTATTAATGAATTAAGATCTAAAAATAGTTTGCTAAAAAAGCTAGTACCATCTCTGGATTGATTCAGTTTTCGCGACTTAATTACTTTAGTTTGATAACTTTTAGGGTTAATATTTTCTCCAGCTTGAATTACTAAAACATCATTATTTTGATTAAAGTGTTGTGCTAACTGAGATACTACTGTTTCCATCCCTCGATCAACTATACCTGAATAATATGATACAAATGCGATTTTCATTTTATATAGTAATTTTATAAACTTTGATCCAGCTTTTATTTCCAATTCTAGGGCTTTGCAAAACTAACTTTAACGGCCAATCATTATTAACCATATCATTATTTACTATTACTAGATAATTTTCTTGATTTTTATCTAAATTTTCGTAAGGAAATTCAGATTGGTTTGCATGAATAGCTGTTTTTATTGTAGCGTTTCTAAGCTCTAAACCAAATGTTGCTGGAGTTAAAGTAATATCTTCGACCAAAACTGTAATAGCTTTTTCCTTTGATTGATTATTTAGATAATCTATTACTTCTTTTATTCCATATCCCGATGGCCAACCCTCGATATATTGCCAACGCTCAATAGCTGGTAATTGTGCTTTTGTAGTATTTGTTAATATTTGTCCGGTAAGTATTAAATTTGGATAAACAAATAAAACAAAACTTAACCAAAAATATATTTTATATTTTTTACAAATATCATATAAATAGTCTAAGCCTAATCCAGCTAGTAAAAACAAGGCTATTGCCTGCATAAGAGTATATCTTGGGAAAAAAATTGTAGCTAAAAAAACTTCGACAATAATCGGTAGATAAGACCAACTTAAGAGAATGGTTGTTGGTTGTTTATTTTTCTTAAAACTCACAACTAATCCTAAAAAGGCCAGCACTAGAACTCCTAAACCAAAATAGCTTAAATCCCAACTAATCAGTTGATATAAATTATTTTTAATTTGACTAAATGGATTTTGCAAAAACTGGACTGGAGTTAGAAGAAATCCCTGATTTTTACTAGATATTAAATCGTAATTGGAGGAAAATCGCATCACTTGCGATAGACCAATACCTATAAATAGTATTGTTATTAGATAATAAATATACTTAATTTTTCGTGTTTTATTATTAATATTATTAATAATTATTGTTATAACTAGAGCTAAAACATAAAAATAGGCTATAGATTTGGTAAGCAGTGCCACCCCAATGATAAAGCCAATTCCTATTGTTCTAAACCAACTAAGTTTACCCAAAACGCAATAAAGCAATAGAACAGCTAAAAAAAGTAGAAAAGTATCCTTAATTGCCAGCCTGTCATACCAAAGCGCAAACGGTGAAATTAAATAAAGAAAAGCAGTAATTAAACCAACTCTTTTATTCCAAATCTTTTTTCCAATTTTATATAGCAATAACATGGTTGCCATTCCAGATATAACAGATATTATTCTGCCCCACAATAAATAGTGAGCACCGCCTAAGCCGTAAGCTAAACTACATACCCAGATAAAAAAAGGTTGCTGACCATCAGTTAGAGAAATAAATAAATTATGAATAGGGTCATTCCAAATTAACCTGCCCCAATTAAGGTACATTGCCTCGTCGGTAAATATTGGTAAACTATTGATACTTATAAATCGAGAAAATAAATAGCAAAAAATTAAAATTAAAAGAAATATAACTTCACTTTTATTATTAATTATTTTAGTAAAATAGGAGGAATTTATGATTTTTTTTGCCATACAACGAACAGATGAGGTCCCCAGTAAATAAATGGGTATATTGATTTATTTGCCAAATAACGAAACGCTTTATTAATCATTGTCTCATGTTTTTCTTCTATTTCCCAACAACTGGAAACTTTTATCAAATCTCCGTTTAATGATCTTATAAAATCTAATAAAGAACCTAAATATGGTTCTACAGTAGTATCAAAATCGATTTCAAAATTTTGACTATCAGCAATTGGTAACACGTGGCGCCAATTAAGTAGTTGTGAATTTGAACTTCTTATCAGATCATTCCAAAATCCTTGTACAATCCTAATAGTTCTATGCCCTCTAAAACAGGGAGATTTGCGAAATGGCGCGCCATAATTAGGAGCAAGCAAGGCTAAATAAGCGCCCTTTTGAGCAACTCGAATCATTTCTTTAATGACTTTTTCAGGGTTTTGAGTATGTTCAATGGTAAAAGCACTATAAACCAAATCAAATTTATTATCATCAAAGGGTAACTTTTCTCCGTCTGCCTGAATAAATTTATATTGAGGATATTGTAAGATGGCTTTTTTTATTGCTATGGATGATATGTCAACTCCAGTACCCTTGGATTTGTGATCGCAAATAATATCCAACTTTGTACCCTCCCCGCAACCTACTTCTAAAATTGCACCACAATCTTTTGCTATATCTGCAAGCTCTTTTATCTTAGGATAAATATGATCTCTGCTGGCATCACGAGAAATTTGATAATATTTTTCAGTTTTCCAAATATTTTGCATATTTTCAATTTTATTTACTTTCCACAAAAGTTCTCATCAAATCATATATTTTAGCAATTATTTCATAGTGACAACCCCTTTTGGGAAAGTTAATTGCTTGCATCACCTCCGGCAAATCATTATTAGCCATTTCAATGCCCTTAGAATAGATAGTTTTACGCCTACCGAACACATGTTCTTTTTGGGACGATCTGATTAAATGACTTAGATGTAAATACCAAACATCACAATATGCTAAATATTCATCCTGAATATTAATTGGTTGATTTTGATAAAAGTAGCTTTCATTTGGATATGTGCCTTGCAGTTGAAAATTTGCCCTTCTCATTAGCCTAATATTTAAATGTCCTTTCTTACCTAGCAGCTGATATTTACCAAAATTTGGCGGTAAAATATGCCACACATCACCTACACAGTTATGTGTTTGATTTACAACTGCTAATTTATTAACTGATAATTCTTTAGTCAATCGAAGTAGTTTAAATAATTGTTTTTGCGGCCATACTTCATCTCCATCCAAAAGAAAAAACCAGTCTGTTTGTGTTTGCTCAAGTTGTCTTTGTCTCAATTCTTTGATCTCACTTTTATCCTTAATTGACAGTTTATTAAAAATTATATCTATGTCTGGATTTTCTTTTTTAATACTTGCTAACTGTCTCTCAATGATAGCTACTGTATCATCTGTTGATCCCGTATCATAAATGATTACGTGACTAACAAAGGGTAAAACTGATTCCAAGGCATAAGCTACAAATTGGTCCTCGTTTTTTACAATCATGTGTACGGTTACATCAAAAGTGTTCATATTATTTTTCATATCTTCCTACTGCGTCATACCAGCGGATTTTAATCAAATCACTAAATGAGCGAATTATATCTTTTGCTAGATTTACTTTTGTTCGCCGATCATTTTCCCAGATAACAGGTACTTCGACAATTTTATAATTATATTTATTTGCCAAATAAAGAATTTCACTGTCAAATCCCCATCTTTTAATTTTGGATTTTAAAAATACTTTTTTTGCAATATCTTTTTTAAATAATTTAAAACCACAAGTAAAATCTGAGATATCCAAACCTAATATTGTATTTGATAAATTGGTGAATCTTCTTCCTAACCACTCCCTAATATATGATTGATGCCTGTTGATTGTTGCTCCTTGTACTTTCCTAGTTCCGATAATTATATCTGCATTATTTTTAATAAATGGCATAAATAATGGTAGTTCTGTTATGGGTGTTGAAAAATCAACATCAGAAAATAGTATAAGCTCGCTTATTGCATCTTTAACCCCCATTTTAATTGCATAACCTTTTCCTTGATTTTCATTATAAGAGATTACTTTCATTCTCTTAATATCTTTTGTTTTTGCTTGCAATAATTCAAAGGTTTTATCACTGGAGCCATCGTTAATAAATATTATTTCCCAATTTATATGATTTTCTAATAGTTTCTTTAAAAAATTGAATTGTTCAGAAAGTCTCTCGGACTCATTATATAAAGGGATAACTAATGACAGATAACGCGGATAATTAAGAAATTCAATCATATATGAGTTCTATAAGCCTTGATTAATTACTTTATTATATGGTTTTCTTACTACAATAATCAAAGATAATCCAAAAGGAAGCGCAATAAACCTAAGCAATAATCTCTCAAATGCGGCATACATATTCATGATTGGTACTGTGATTGTTGCAAAAGGAGTTGTTTTGAAATCTGAGTCACCAGTTTTATTAAATAATTTTTTTATTTTTCTAACAAATACAGTAGGAATTAAAAATAAGCAAAAGTAATAACTTGCGAATGTTAATTGCCAATCTAATTTTTGTATTTTTTTCTTAAGTTCTGACATCGAATACCTACGTTGATGCCCAAGCATTTCATCCCAATAGTTATATAACCACTGATAAGCTGGAACTGTTATAACGGCTGTCCCCCCCCGGCTTTAGTACCCTATTTCTTGTAGAATTTGCTCATCATTAGGAACGTGCTCAAGTAAATCCAAGGCCAGAACTAAATCGTAACTATCATTATTGAAAGGTAATTTGTTTTTTACAAAATCGACCTGATGTGTCGTTATTATTCCCCTTTTTTTGCTCCACACAACAGCTTCACTTGCTCCATCAACGCCACTAACATCCCAACCATACTGTTTTAATTCCTCTAATATTTTTCCAGTTCCTGATCCAATATCCAAAACACTTCCTTTATTTGTTATATATTTCTTTATCATTTGATGAACAGTAGCCCGCTTATGTTTGTGCCACCAGTGGGTATTTTCAACCTCATATAGCTCTTGATATAAGTCTGTACGCATTTTACCTTGCATATACTTTTTCATTTTTACCTTTTGGTTTTATTATCGATAAGGTAATCAAAATAATAAATACTAATAATGTAGTCATTCTTGAAACTTTGATTATAGCTGGGATTTTATACTCTGCCGCAACTTCGTGAACTCCTTTCGATAATGGAACCCACACACCATTCCCTTTTTCAAACTCACTAATCTTCTTTCCGTTTACATTAATACTCCATCCAGGAAAATAAAGTCTTTTAATGAACAATCTCCCGGGTTCATACATTTCCACCCTAGCTTGAGTCATATACAACTCTCTTTTAAAATCAATAATTCTCCCATTTTCAATAGTTACTTTTTCAACGCTCAAACCAGACGCATGCAACTTATCATATGTCGGATAGTCAAAATAGCTAGGTAGGAACTCGCCAGAACCATCATAACTACCATGATAATTTTTTAATTCAGTAACTGTGATATTTTTTTGTCTAGCTAGTAAATGATGCCTATTACCAACTAAGGCTAGTAATGTTAAAAATACTGCTAAATTTTATTTTTGATGATTTTTTTTTAATTTTAGCTACCAATATTCCAGCTAAAACAGCAGTTTCTATCATAATAATGGCTAAAATTCGATATGGGAATTGAATATTAATTAACAACGGAATATGTCCCCAAGCCCATCTTGAAATTGGAAACAACATAAAAACAGATAATAATAAAAGTCCAAACCAAAATAGCAGATTCCAATTTATAGATCTACGTTTAGATTTTGTAAAATCTATAATAATGACACTTAAGGAAATCAGAATAATAATTAAATTAGCCCATCCGATTTGAAAAGACATTATTAGGTTTTGACCGCCAATTATTGACCCACCTTCCCATTTGGAGCGCAACAATGACAATGGCGGTGGGAAAACTAAGTCATCTACAACTATTTTGCTGTTATGTAAAAGTGGAGTGAATATTAGAGCAGGCAATGTATAAAAAGCGGCTAGTAAAATTCCCGTAATTATTATCAATATCTGTTTAACTAACTGACTAATATTCATAGCCTGGATATAGGTAATCAAGATATAACCAATGTAGATAAATACTGAAAGGAAAGCTAAACTATTGTGCGAATAAATTAACAGCGCAAAGCTAACGGCTCCAGCCAAAATTGCTAATCTTTTGGTAGTTTTATCTAAAAATATTAGAACTAGAGGAAAAAACATAAAAAAATATATTTCGCCAATAGTGCCTCTAATAAATGTGGCTAAAAAATGATAAGGGGTCCAAACATAGATTATCGAACCTACACCTCCAGCTATTTTACCAAACTTATTTTTGGCCCAAATATAAAAAAATAAACCCGATAATGGTCCTGGAATAAACATCATTATTTTTTGCGCCATGGGTAAGCTCAATCCAATTTTCAATAAAACTACCGCAGTATAATATGGCACACCATAAATTATCGAAAAAATAGGCACTCCAAATCCATCTAGTCCATCCGCAATCCATGTAGGTAACCAATTACCTAAATCTATTTCTTTTTTCAAAGCTAGAATCCGCCATAAATGAAAAGAAAAATCATGTCCATCGACAAAAGTAACTGTAAATATATTGATAAATGGATAAATCCATAAAAATAATAAGCTTAAATTATATAAAATATTAATTGGTTTAGATCTTACTTTAAGTAACTTAAACATATTTTGATTTGACTTGGGAGATATTATCCAAAAACTTAACACTTTCAATAAATATAAATGGCAAGACAATTACCAGCAAATTGGGTGCAATAGCTCCTAAACTCAAAATAAATAGATATCCCAAAACCCACAATTGCACAAAATTGGGACGTAATTTTTGCCTAAAGCTTTGCCATAGTGAAAATATAAAAGCTATAAAACTTAGTGGCCAACTGATATTCCATTCTTCAAAACTAATAGTTTTCTGATATTCTAATGCCCACCAGGTTTTTATTTTACCTAATATTAGTACCAAATAAATACCTCCATTACCCAAACTGTCTTTTTTACCTAAAAACCAAATTAATTTATTTTTTTTGACCGCCAAAATATAACTAATTGATGCAAGAATTAAAAAGATCAGTTGTGGTAAATCTAACATTACTGTTTTGGCTAAATTTAAGAAAATATCGTTACTGATAAATAATAACACTTCTGGATAAATTAAAAATTCTTTGATTAAATATATTTTGGCAAGCCAGATAAATAAGATTAGGCTTGTTATAACAAAAGCTAAGCTAATCAAGCGCGGTTTATCAGTCAACATTAGCCCCAATCCATATAAATATTTCCCAAGCGGTGGATGTTCAAAATTAATAGAAACAGGATCTCCAGTTTTGACATACTGCGAAGCCGCTAATACATAAACTTGTTCATCACCAATAATTATCGGAGAACCTTGGCCCATCACATATTGAGACTGGCTATAACGCCATGATAATTCGTCCAAATTAATTGATTCATTAAGATATTGCCAATTACCATATATAAAAATAGATAAATAAAGTAGTGTAAATACTACACTAACATATTGAATAAACTTATTATTAAAAAGCTGCAAAAATAACATTACAATTACTCCGGTAAAAAAAATCAAGTCAATTATAAATTTGTAAGATATTTTTTTTTGAATAGTAATATCTACTCCACCCCAATCATATGATTTCAGTGGAATTTCTATTTTACCCTGACTATTAATATAATTCACTCTTTCACCTTTTATTGAAATATTCCATTTAATATCAGGATTTAAGTCAATATAAATATTTTGATTTAGATGGTTTTCCAGCTCAATTTTAAGTAAATGTGATTTTTCCTTAACACTAATTGGCAATAAAGCTCCATTCCCTCTATAAATTTTAATTTCACTGTGTTTGAAAATAGGATATTTTGTTTCAAATTGGGCATACAATTTGATTAATAAAATTAATCCAAAAATTAGATAAATGGCAGGTTTATTTTTAATTTGCATTTTTTCTTTGATATAACTTACTAAAAGTTTTTTCATTTTGATAAATTAGTTTAAAATCTGTTTGATACTGAACTGGTAAATTTTTATATTGTGTCAAAATATAATTTACACTTTGTCCTTGATAATAAGATTCATGGATAAATATGCTTGGGAAATAAAATAAATTATGCCCACCGATAATCAATATAGGCTCACTTTTGTCAATTAAACTAGGTAATTTATTTTCAATGTCATAAAAGGCATTGCTAAAATCCAGGTTTTGGATTAAATATTCCTGTTTGGTTTGCAGTCCCAAAAGTAGAGGTACTGTTTTTTTATTAACATACATTCTAACTGTAAGGTTAAATAAAATAACGCTAAATAGAATAAATATTGATATCTTTCTGATAGATTTTTGTTTGAGATTAAAAACCGAAAAGCTCACCAAAAGCGCGAAAAGGGGCAAATAAGGAACCATAAACCGACTGCCTCCAGTTCGCGGTATTAAATACCAAATAATAATTGTTCCCAAAGCATATAAAACCCAAGTTTTAATTTTCTTATTTCTCAAGGCAATATAAATTATTAAAGGCAAATACATTAAATATAGTGGGGATATAGGGGACAACCAATCATGAGGATCATTTGATAAGTTATAAAATTGTTTAGCAAAATTATACAAACCGCCAATTTGCGATTGATGTGAACTATCTAAGTTAGGGGTAAATATGGGGTAAATCGGATTCCCAGTATACAGATATGCATAAACAAACCAAAATCCAGAAACAAAAAATGCAGGTAAACAAAACACCAATATATTTTTTAGCTTATCTTTTGAGCTATTTAATAACACAAATCCCAAGCCCAAGCTCAGTGTAGCTAGTGCAAAATATTTACTGGATATTGCCAATCCTAAAATTAAGCCACTTTTAAGTAGATCTTGTTTCTTTTTATCTTGCCACCAGCAAATTAAATAATATAAACTAACAGTTTCAAAAAATGTTCTACCCAAATCAATATAAGCAGTGCTAGAAAGCCATGCTACACTGAGATCACTTATAAAAATCAATCCGGCCACTAAGCCTATTTTAAAAGATGCAAAACGACTTCCAATTTTGACAATTACTAGAGTTGTTAAAATTGCAAATAAGTAGTGAATTACTTTGGCTGTTATTTCATTTCCAAAAAGTAAAGCAGGGATATAAAGCAACTCAATCAACTGGGGCATAGCACTGTAATAATACAAATTACCAGGGATAAAATGAATAGAATGATCCCAAAGATAAATTCGAGGTAAAGTTAAGTGATACCAAAGAGCGTCAAAATAAATCTCAGGCGTTAAAGCCCCAATAAGATGTAACAAGAAAAAAAGAATTATGGAAATTATTAGTATTTTTTCTATCTTACTCCAAGTTTTGATATTAAAAACAAGATGCTGACGATTTATCCAGACTGTAAATAAAGTTAGAATTAAAAATAAAACAGTTGTAATAAAAATGGGTAAAAAGCTTAGCTGTTTTAATAGACCTAATAATAATATAGTATAAGCATATCCGCCAATTAGCAGTGCTACAATAAACATAGGATTTGGGGACACAAAGTTTGATAAATATAAACAGCTGCTACTATCAAAAGCCAAATTATAAAAAGAATTATCATTAATTTTTGCATAAACATGAAAATAAATAATTCCCTTTCATTTTACCTTTGTTTAACGCTGATTTCTATATCATATCTATTATTAATAATAATAAACCAAAAACAATTTGATTTTAGTTTTAACTATAATAAATTATCTAA
>Ga0210051_1003231_pt1 | contig 16253 bp, 12 predicted proteins | sample CryGey092014_all_FD_185464 | JGI IMG/M metagenome (GOLD analysis project Ga0210051, IMG submission 185464) | Groundwater microbial communities from aquifer - Crystal Geyser CG23_combo_of_CG06-09_8/20/14_all (SPAdes) (version 2) | ecosystem: Environmental > Aquatic > Deep subsurface > Groundwater...
GACCGCCGAGGAGATGCAGGAGATGAGGCGTCACCCGTCGCTGGGGTACAGGCTGCTCCAGGAAACGAGGCAGCTCACGGAAGAAGCGAAAATCATTGTTCTCCAGCACCATGAGAGGGTCGATGGCGCCGGCTATCCCAAGGGGCTGCGCGGAGGAGAGATTCATCTCTACGGCCGGCTCTGTTCGATTGCCGATGTTTATGACGCCCTGACCTCGGACCGCCCGTACCGGAAGAAACTGCCGCCATTCGCGGCTTTGAAAATCATGAAGGATGAGATGATCAATCATTTTCAACGGGACCTCTTTCAGGCATTCGTCTTGATGTTCAAAGCACCCGCATTGTTATCACCGCTTTAATTCCAAGCCAGAATCATCGGTATAGAAGGGAGCCATTGCCACCAATCCTTAGGGCCGATCATATCATTCCCGTTTCGGGATATCCAGTCCATCTCATTTTTTATTATTGCCTTTAGATTTTCTGATTACAGGATTAAGCCGCATAAAATTTTCAGTGATCATTTTTGTCAAGTTCTTTGACAAGAACCCGCCTTTGGGCGGCGAGGGCGTAAAAATTGAATGGATAATGGGTTTCACGACGTCTTCTTGGATCCTGACCATTTCTATTTATTAGCGACCCACGCCCCTAAGGGCTCTTTATCAATGAGTAACTTTTTTGAAGTTACTCAGAAGGGCTACCGGTTGAGCTCGGTCCGGAGGGCGCGGGCGATTTTATCCAGCGTGTATGGTTTCTTGATGTATTCTCCCGCACCGAGTCGCTGGGCCTCCATGACGCGTTCGGATTCAGAATATCCACTGGCAATGATCGCCTTCTGCCCGGGATGGTTTTTGACAATGCGGTTGTAGGTTTCGCAACCATCGATACCGGGCGCCATAATCATGTCCAGAACAAGGATATCCGCCTTCTTGTCTTGCAGGTATTCGACGGCGGCCTCACCGCTCGCAACAGCAAGGGCCGTGTATCCCAACTTCCGAAGCATCATGGAGGCAATGTCCCTTTGCTCCGGAATGTCATCCACGACAAGCACGCTCTCCGTGCCCCGGCAATCCTCCAACGTAAAGAGGGACTCCTTCGCGGACACTTCCTGCCGCGTAGCCGGGAAATAAATGTCAAAGGTTGTACCCCTGCCTTCGGCGCTCCGGATATCCAGGAATCCCCCATGATCCTTCACCGCGGACCAGATCAGTGTCATTCCCAGGCCGGTGCCGCTGCGCCCGAGCTTTTTTTTGGTATAGAACGGTTCGAAAATCTTGCTGACATCCTCTGCGCTGATTCCGATTCCCGTGTCCGAAACGGTCAGGATGACATATTCGCCTTCGTTGATTCTTTCATATCCCTCCCGGGGCTGATCGAGGTAGCTGTTCCTCGTGGCAATCCGGACTGTTCCCTCCACCAGATTGGCCTCAAAGGCATTGTTGACGAGATTCATGAGGGTTTTCGCAAGATGAATCGGGGCTCCCTTGATGTTCAACAGCTCTTCCTGAAGGTCGGTCTCCAACCGGACCAGGGGGCGATTGGCACGCAGTTGCCGATATTCCGGAGAGTTCAGATAATCATCGATGGTTTTGTTGATGTTGACTACTTTCTTTTCAGCCATTCCCTGGCGGGAGAGCGTCAGCATATCCTGAACGATGGCCGCCGCCTTCTCGCCGGATTGCTTGATGATCAGCAGGATTTCGCGCAAGGGGCTGTTCTCGGGGAGGTCCAGCAGCAAGATATCCGGGTAGCTCACTACACCGGAGAGGATATTGTTGAGGTCATGGGCCACCCCCGCCGCAAGTTTGCCGATGGTTTCCATCTTTTCGGCCTGTTTCAACTGGGCCTCCAAATGCTGCCGTTCCTGCTCGGCCATCCGGTGTTCGTTAATTTCCTGGGTAAGCTGCCGGTTGCTCAGTTCCAGTTCCCGGGTACGCTCGGCCACACGGAGCTCCAACTGCTCGTTGGCTTCCTGAATCTTGCGCTGTTCCTGGGAGAGCAGATGCAGTAAAAAATAGTTCCGCCGGCCCGAATACTCGGTGGCATAGCAGACCAGCATCCCGGCAATGTTGGCGCTGATGAGGAAAAAATTATTGCTGATCAGCTCCATGACGGGGGTATCGGTCAGGAAAGCGGCAACCTCGTAAAGGATCACAATGATCCAGCCGCTGAGAGAGGCCCACAAGAACCGCAGATAAATAAAGGAATAACCGAAGATGAAGACCAGGATGAGACCCGCATAGTAATAGTAATTGACCGGGGCAGGGGCGATAATGATCATCAGCACAATACCCAGGCCGCCGAGGGCAATCAACAGTGACTTGATCGGCTGTAGATAACGGTGGAGACGGGGGATATACGTCGCCGCCAGCGTGGCCAGGATGGCCGGGCAGACGAAGGCGTAGCGGATCAGCCATGCGATGTGCTTATGCAGGGGCAGGACCAGCGCATCCAGCATGCCAAAGAGACCGTACATCAAAGTCCCCAGCAAAAGCGCGATGCGCACATGCAACAGCGTACGAATCACATGGTCCCGGAGAAAAGGTTCTTCCAGCATCGCCCTGGGGCCCGTAAACCGGAGGCTGAACCAGTTGAGGTGCATTGCCCCGGAATCGCGATTCAATGGCAAATTGGATGACACAGTAGTCATTTTAGTTTTTTGTCTGTTCATCGGTGGCAACATCCCATTCAGAGGTCGTAAAGGGTTTCGTCCACACGGGGTTTCGGTTTCCGGCTTCCCCTTTTTCCTTTCCCTTCGGTGAGAAAGGGTTCCTCCCCTTCGAGCAGGTCGCCCATCTCCTCTTCAATCCGGTCGGGGTCCTCGCCCCTCTCTAAGCGATGGAGCGCCTCTTCCATGCCGGATCCGAGGGAGATGCCCGTCGCGTCGGTCAGTTTCCGCATCAATTGCGCGGCCTGGCGCGGGTCGTCCTCGTTGATCTTCTCCGCCTCCCCGGCAAGCATGGCCATCGCCTTCTCCATTTTCGCCTCGTCGAGCGCGGGCATATCATCGCCCGCCGGCTCCTCTTTTCCGCGGGAGACCTTGGCGAAGAGCGACATCTGCCGTTTCAGTGCGCGTCGGCACACCGGGCAGGCGGGGATCCGCGCTGTGTTCACGCCGCGGGAGAAAAAATTGAAAACGGTATTACAGGGCTCGCAGTAGAATTCATAAATGGGCATGGCGTCTCCCGTTCCTCCTTACCGACCCGGACAAGCCGGAACCAAACCGCTTCGCTAAAAAACAGTCCATTGTCATGATGGATCAAGGGATTACATGATTATCATTCGATCGAAGGTATCCTAATCCTTTTTTCTGCAAACATCAAGGGAACGGTGTTTCGCCGCGTCGTTCTTGTCCGGGGCTCCCTGCTGACGGCAGTGGGTCTCGGCGGTGAAGCCAAGCGCCCCGGCGGCCGGGAGTTTCCGGGGTCCCCAGTAGTCGGCAATAATCCCTGTGGGGACCTGCATCAGGAAATCCTGAGTGGGAGATCGTCCCTGACCGGATCGTCTCAGGCGGTTACTATTCCTCGAGTTGGCTGAGGATAGCGACGGAGGCGCTGGCGCCGATCCGGTTCGCCCCGGCCTCGATCATCGCCAAGGCGTCGGCGAGCGTCCGGATGCCACCCGCGGCCTTGACGCCGATCCCCTCACCCACGGTCCGCCGCAACATCCTGACATCGGCGACCGTTGCGCCGGCGCTCCCGAAGCCGGTGGAGGTCTTCACGAAGGTCGCCCCGGCCTGAACGGCCAGCAGGCATCCCCGGACCTTCTCCGCTTCCGTGAGATAGCAGGTCTCGATGATCACTTTGACGGGGCAGCCTCCGGCGGCGCGGACGACCGCGGCGATGTCCTCCGCCACTTCGTCGTCCCGATCCTCCTTCAGGGCGCCGACCCGCAGGACCATGTCCACCTCCCGCGCCCCCAGGCGGATTACCTCCGCCGCCTCGGCGGCCTTTGCCGCTGGGGTATGGGTTCCGAAGGGGAAGCCCACGACCGAGCAGACGATGGGGCTCTCGCCTTTGAGCAGGGCCGCGGCATCGGCCACATGGACGGGATTTACGCAGACCGCCTTGATGCCATAGGCAACCGCCTCCGCGCAGAGTTTTTTCAATTCCTCCCGTGTGGACTGGGGCCGCAGCAGGGAATGGTCGATCATTCCCGCCAGTTGTTCCCTTGTGATCTTCATGTCAACCTCCTTTAGGTCAGAAGCAACTCCATCGTCATCAGGATACGACCATCTCCTTCGACAAAGGGGGACCGGTTACTTCCCGGTCACCCCGATCCGCGAGGGGGCCTGGGCAAGATAGGCCTCCATCTTCGCCTCCGTCAGCATTTCCGGCGCCGTATCCGGTACGCCGTGGAGAAGATCGTCAGCGCCGGCCGGCCCCTCTCCAGAGACTCCCTGTCCGTGTAGAAATGGAGCCACCGCTCCGTCTTGTCCCGGAACTCCGTCCGGACGCTTTTCACCGTCTGGATCGCCTGGAGCAGTTCGCCCCGGACGACCCAGGAGCGCTCCTTCGAGAAGGGGTCAACCGCTTCGATGCCGAAAAATTTAAGCGCCAGCGACGAAGCCGCGTCATGGAGGATCCGGATGTGGACGAACGAGCTCTCCTCCGCAGACCCCTTGAGGATCGCCCAGAGGATGGTGACCCCCTGCGCCCGGAAGGAGGAGTCCGCCCCGTGGACCTCCTGTCCGGCCGGGGCCGTCTGTCCGAGGAGTGCCCAGAGAAAAAATGCGCCGATGAGGATCGCCGAACGACTGCGCATGGTCACTGCCCCCTTTCCTTCAGGATGTGGATGACGCCGGGTTCGATTCCGACCCCAACCTTCTCCCCGACAGCGAAGGTCCCGTGGCGGAGCGGGTCGTAGGCGGTCGCAGAGAGCCGGTCGTCCCCCATCGTGAGCAGGTAGTCCGCCTTCTCGCCGAGGAACGTCCGCTCGGTCACGACCCCCAACAGAAGATCTCCGCCGGTCTTGCGGGTCAACGTCACCGCCTCGGGGCGGATGAAGACATGGATCTTCCCGCCGGCGGTGAGGTTATCCGGCGGGGCCGCAAGCTCGAAGGCCCGGCCGAGGAGGGAGATGCTCACCATGCCGCCCTGGAGGGCGAGGACCTCGGCGGACAAGGTGTTGATCCGGCCGATGAACTGGGCCACGAAGGCATCCCGAGGCTTGAGGTAGAGCTCCTCCGCCGTCCCGATCTGGACGATCCGCCCTTCGTTCATCACGGCGATGTGGTCGGAGATCGCCATCGCCTCCTCCTGGTCGTGGGTCACATAGACCGCCGTGATCGCCAGGGCCTTCTGGAGGCGGCGGATCTCGCCGCGCATGTAAACGCGGAGTTTGGCGTCGAGGTTGGAGAGGGGCTCGTCGAAGAGCAGCACCCGGGGTTCGATGACGACCGCCCGGGCGAGGGCGACCCGCTGTTGCTCCCCGCCGGAGAGCTGGTGGGGAAACTGCCGCCCGTAGCCGGAAAGGCCGACCAGTTCCAGGACGCGGGCCACCTCCCGATCAATGTTCACGGAGGTCTTCCCCTGGACCTTGAGGCCGTAGGCGACGTTCTCGAAGACCGACAGGTGCGGGAAGAGGGCGTAGTTCTGGAAGACGAAGCCGATGTTCCGCTGATTCGCCATGAGGTCCGTCACGTCCTCGTGGCCGATGAAGACGCGTCCCCGGTCAGGTCGCTCAAAACCGGCGATCATCCGAAGCGTCGTTGTCTTCCCGCAGCCGGAGGGGCCCAGGAGCGTGAGGAACTCCCCCGGCGCCACCTCAAGGCTCACGTTGTCGACCGCCGTGACCTCCCCCTTGATCCGGTGGACGAAGGTTTTCTGAATCTGTTCGAGACGGATGCGGACCGCTTCCATGAAAAATTACCCCCCGAGAATGTTGGCCATATCCGGCGCGCCGGGCTGCCGGAAGAGGCGGAGAAACAGGCTGATCGCCCCGATCACGGCGAAAACGATGACGACGACGAGGATCGAAAAGGCCGCCGCCACACCGAGCTCGAGCTCGGTCATCTTCTCGAGGATCCGGACGGTGATCAGCGTCCAGTTGATCGAGATGAGGAAGATCGTCGCACTGATCGCCGTCATCGACCGGATGAAGACCACGCCTAAGCCCGCGAAGAAGGCGGGGAGGATCAGCGGCAGGGTGATCCGGCGGAAGGTCGTCCCGGAGCTCGCGCCGAGGCTGGAGGATCCCTCCTCGATCGATGGGTCGATCTGCTGGAGGATTGCCACCGTCGTCCGGATCCCCGTCGGACCGTAGCGGAAGACATAGCAGGCGATGATGATGACCGCCGTGCCGGCGAGCATCAGCGGCGGGTCGTTGAAGACCAGCAGGTACGCGATCCCGACGATCGTCCCGGGCAGGGAGTAGTTGATCATCGAGACGATCTCCATCGTCCGCCGGGAGACAAAGTCCTTCTTGCAGACGACGTAGCCCATGACGACGCTGTAGATCCCGCCGAGCGGCATCCCGATCCCCGCGATAATGAGCGTATCGCGGATTGCCTGGAGCCCCTCGGTGAAGACGACGTGGTAGTGCTTCCAGGTGATCGTGAAGTCGGCGCCGAAGGCCTTCACGATCGAGGCATAGAAGAGCAGGACGTAGAAGTAGAGGATCGAGACCGAGATCAGCAGACAGACCGCCAAAAGCAGATGCCGCATCCAGGGGCGGACGCTTTTGATCTCCGTTTTGGCGCCCGCCTTTCCGGTGATTGTCACGTAATACTTCCGGCTCACCCAGAAGCGCTGGAGGAGAAAGACCGCGAAGGCCGGGACCAGCAGGACGAACGAGAGGACCGCCCCGCCCTTCAAGTCGAACATCCCCGTGATCTGGAGGTAGGCCTGGGTGGGGAGGATGGGGAAGCTGTTTCCCGCCAGGATCAGCGGCGTCGCGAAATCGGCGAGCGACGCGGCGAAGAGGAGCAAAAAGGCGTTGGCGATCCCCGGCACGGTCAGTGGCAGCGTCACCGTCCGGAAGACCCGCCAGCGGGAGCTCCCCAGGCTGAAGGCCATGTCCTCCACGGTCGGGTCGATCCCGGCGAGGATCGCCTTGAGCGTCAGATAGGCAATCGGGAAAAAGGTGATCGTCTCGGAGAAGAGTGTGCTGGGGAGGCCGTAGACGGAGACACTCGTAAGCCCCAGAAGGTCGTAGGTGATCAGCCCCCGGGGGCCGAAGGAGAAGATCATCGCGATCGCCGTCGTGAAAGGGGGCGAGATCAGAGGGAGGATGACCGCCGCGTCGAGGAAGAAAACCCACCCCTTGGAAAGGTTCGTCCGGACGGCGGTGTAGGCGAAGAGGAACCCGAGGGCTGTCCCGCAGAGGCCGACCAGCGTCCCCAGCAGGAGGCTGTTCCAGAGGGCCTGGCGCTGCATCGGATCGGCGAGGATCCCGAAGACCCCGGCGAGCGAGAACCTTCCCTCGTCCGTGAAGGTCCGGATGAGGAGGCTCGCGAGCGGGTAAACGATGAAGAGGGCCAGAAGCGCCCAGAGGATGATCAGGATCGACAGCAGCAGCGGATCCCGGAACATCCGCCGGAGACGGTCCGACGGGTTCAGCGCGGCAACGGCATCAGGCATGGATTATGATTCCCCTCATGAGAACGGGCCTTCGCCAGAGATAGGGGGACAGCTCCCGTTGGAAAATAGGGAGCTGTCCCTCGTTTTTTACGGCAGGACCTCCTTGATCCAGCGCGCCACGATCCGCTTGCGGTTCTGGCCCGCCCATGCCTCGTCGATCGGGAAAATCTTGGCGCCCTTGATGATCTCGGCCAGGCTTGCCTCGGTCTTCACCGTCGGATGGGCCGGGATGAAGTTGATCTTGTACTGGGCGTAGAAGTTCTGCATCGCCGGGCTTGAGGACCAGTCGATCAGCTTCTTGCCGACCGCGGGATTCTTCGCCCCCTTGAGCAGGGCGATCGCCTCGACGGAGGTGCCGATCCCTTCCTTCGGGAAGGAGATCGCCACGTCGTAGCCCTCCTGCCGCGTCTTGAGGGCGTCGACGATGAAGAAGATCCCCGCCCCCGCCTGGGCCAGGCCCACGGGGATGGTCCCGCCGCCGCCGCTCTTGGTGTAGACTTGTACGTTCTGGCGGAGTTTCTTCATGTAGTCGAAGCCCTTGTTCTCATCACGGCCGTTGACTTCGAGGATCGAGAAGATCCGGGTGACCGCCGTTCCCGAAGTCCGGGCGTCGGCCATCTGGATCATCCCCTTGTAGGCGGGATTGAGCAGGTCGTTCCACGAGGCGGGCGGCTTGAGCCCCTTTTCCTTGAGGAACTTGTTGTTGCTCATGAAGACGAGCGGGTCATCGGCGATCCCAACCCAGTACCCCTGGGGGTCTTTGAAGCGGGGGGCGATCTCGCCGTAGGCCGGTGGCTTGTAGGGCTCGAAGACGCCCTCCTTGATCCCGGCGATGTGGGTCTCCACCGGACCGCCGAACAGAACGTCCACGCGCGGGTTGTTCTTCTCGGCGATGATCCGGGCGAGGGCCTCACCGGTTCCGCCGGAAAATGGAATCTTCTTCGTTTCCGGAGAAAACCCCATCAGAGTTCCGCCTCCGCCCGGCGGACCTCGTCTATGAGACGGCGGACCCGATCGAAGTCTTTCCGGAAGCGAATCGGCCGTCCCCGATGGTCGCGAGCGTTGGTTTGCGTGCAACTGTCGATTCCCGCGGGCTTCACGCGGCCGATGGCATCGAAGACGTTCTCCGGGGAAATCCCTCCGGCGAGGATCACAGGAATGCGGCTCGCTTCGACAAGCGTCCTGCCCATCTCCCAGTCGCAGACATCTCCGGTGATGCCGACGTATCCCGCCACCGGCTGGTCGGCGTTTTGCTTCTCGTATCCGCGGAGGGTGTCGGTCATGAAAAAATCGCTCGTCCCCTCCAGCATACGGGCGATCTCTATAATGGTCTCCCGGACAGGGGCGGGTTCGGCCGGACCCGGTTCGGGAATCGGGATGGAGCGGGTGATCCCGAGCGGGGGGAACTCCTTCTTCACCCGCTGCTGGATCCGGATGAGCTCCGCACAGAGGGCTTCACGCCTTCCATGGTCATTGGGCGCGAGGGGGATCAGTTCGCAGAAATGGACAAAATCGGGTTGGTAGTAGTCCAGGGCGCGGAGGATGTCGTCTTCCCTCGCCAGCAGGGGGATCAGGCTGCTCTTCGCCCCCGATCCGCGGGTCAGCCGGACGACGTCCCGTACGGCGGGGACCTTCCACGTCTCCGCAGAGAGGATCACGCTGCCGATCCGGTCCACCCCCAGCCCGATCAGCCGTTCCGCCTCGCGGGGTTCCTGGATTTCGTAAAGCTGAACAATGATTCGTTTCATCCGTTTCCATCCGCCGCCGAAGGATTTTGCTAATCTATCACCATGATTTATCTGGGTCAACGAGGTATTCTATTTTTTTGACGGTGGATCAAGGGTCCCGAACCGTTCTTGTCCGGCGCCCCCTGCTGACGGCAGTGGGTCTCGGCGGTGAAGCCGATTGCCAGGGCCGACAGGAGCGAGAAGGCGATGATCAGCACAAAACCCGACCGGTAGGCGGCCAAGGCGTAGATTCGGGCGCCGCCGGCGATGGTCCCCTTCCAGGATAGATCCAGAAGCCAGCCAATGGCCGGCTGGAGGATCATGGCGCCGAGGATCGAGCCCATATTGTACACCCCGCTGACCGTGCCTGCAAACCGGGACGGGACGGACTCCTTCACGAAGGCGAAGCCGATGGTCACGGAACCGCTCGCCAGGCCGACGAGAATGACCATGGAGACGAGCAGCCAGACGGGGAGCCCGGGGAAGAAAAGGATCGGAATCCAGCAGAGCAATGCCACGACCGAACCGGCGAGCATGACGGGCTTGCGCAAGCCGATCCGGTCGGACAGGATGCCCAGCAGGATGGCGCCTGCGGCGTAGCAGATCAGCAGTGTCGAGGTGATGGCGGAGCTTGCCGCGATGGGCATCCCGTAATGGGTCGTGAAGAAAGGGACGCCCCAGAGCCCGGCGAAGGTGAGGACCGGTCCCGTCAAGCCGCAACCGACGAGGGAGAGAAGCCAGGTGTTCCGGTAGCGGAACATCATCGCCAGATCGTTGCGGAGCGTCGCCGGTGAAAAAACCGTCTCCGGCTCCGGAGGGGCGAAGCTGCGGTATCCCTGTTCGGCCGGATCATCCCGGATGATCAGCCAGATCGCGGCCCCGATGAGCAGCAGAACGGCCGCCGCGACGAACATCACCGGCCGCCAGCCGAAGCGGGCAACCAGAAAATGGAGCGGAACGCCGGCGGATACGGCGCCGCCGACGCCGCAGAAGAGTGTGAGCCCGCCCACCGTGGCGTAGAAGCGGGGTTCGAACCAGCGTGTCGAAAGACGGAGGATGGCGACATAGGCGACCCCGACCGCCCCGCCGATCAGGAGCCGTCCCATGTTGGCCGGAACGATCGACGCGGCGGAGGCAAAAAGCAGGGTCCCCACGGCGGCTACCAGCGCTCCGGCGGCCAGGAGCTTTCGGGGGCCCCAGTAGTCGGCAATAATGCCCGTGGGGACCTGCATCAGGAAATAGCTGTAGAAGTAAAAGGCGGTGAAGTTGCCGAGCCCCGCAGCGCCGATATGGAAATCGGCCATGAGCTGATCGGTCATGACGGCGGGGGCGACCCGATGGTAGAATCCGGTGAAGTAGAAGGCCGCGCCGAGGCCCCAGACGAGCCAGGCGAGCGCGGCCGGCGGATGGTTTTTCTGATCCATGAAGTTCTCCTGGGGAGCGCTTAACAAATCGGGAGTAGGAGTTCAAGCGTTTTAAATGGGGTCAGGTCTTGGGACTTGAATAGAGAAGTAACGTGTGTTATAAAAAATCATGGCCAGACCGTTACGCATAGAATACAGCGGAGCCATTTATCACGTTACCACCCGTGGTAATGAGCGGAGCCGTATTTTCCGATCCGATAATGACCACAATCTGTTCCTGATGATTCTTCAAAAAGTGACGGAGCGCTTTCACTGGCTTTGTCATGTCTACTGTTTGATGGATAACCACTATCATCTGGTTGTGGAAACCCCTGAGGGAAACCTCTCTGCGGGGATGCGCCAATTAAATGGGGTTTATACCCAGGCATCAAACCGGATAAACGGCCGGGTTGGACACATTTTTCAGGGGCGCTTCAGCGCCATGTTGGTGCAGAAGGAAACCCATCTGATGGAGGCATGCCGATATGTGGTCCTGAATCCGGTGAGGGCAAAGGTGGCCAACTCCCCCGAGAATTGGAAGTGGAGCAGCTATCGTGCGACGGCGGGGATGGAGAAGCCGCATGGATGCCTGGTTGTGGAATGGGTGCTGGCGCAGTTTGATGAAAACAGGCAGGAGGCTGAAAGAAAGTACCGTGAGTTCATCAGGGAGGGAGTCGGGGAAGGGTCGATCTGGGAACAAGTGACGAGACGGGGGGTACTGGGTGATGAGGATTTTGCAGAACGGTTGGGAAAACATTTGGAGGGGAAAAAAGACCTTGGAGAGATCCCCCGCAGCCAGCGCCATGCGGATCGCCCGTCGTTGGAAATACTGTTTAGAGGAGTGAAAGATATCGAGGAGAGAAACCGGATCATTGGTGAAGCGGTGGAGAAGCATGGATACCGGCAGACCGAGGTGGCCGGGCATACAGGGATACATTATTCAACCGTAAGCAAGATTGTGGCAGGGAATCGCTGAATTCAAGATCCAAGACCGAACTCCTCGCCTTCCTGACAGGAAAAGCATGAATCTCGCAGAGATTGGGTTTGATAAAGACGACCAGAATTTATTTCGGATAGACGATTTGCGTCTCAAAGCGGATGCTATTCGTCACTCGATTTTGCCAAAATTGAATCTGCTGCTCAATCAAGCGATCCTTCAGATCAAAAAGATATATGATGTCGAGGTTCTTGAAGACTCTCATATTGCTCAATCTCCCAATTTTAGACTAACAAGAAACAATGATCTTAAAATTGACTATCATTGGGCGGGTGTTGCGCTGACTGGAAAGAGAACAAGAGAAAAATGGTATGGATTTGAAAGGAAGAATTCGAAACCAGTCCAGATTGTTCCTTTTGAATACCGCATGTTACTGTTGCAAGAAGGCTTGAGTTTCAATCTGATCTGTCATCGCATGAACGGGCTGGCAGGCTCCTCTTATGCAAAACTGTTTCGCTTTCACGTTGATTATGAAAGAGAAATTCATCCTTTATGTTACTTGGCTGAGATGAAGCCGGTATTGTATTGGGGTGAAGGTTGCGGACCTTGCGCGCCATTTGTTGAACATTATAAATGGATGATCGATAACAGCTCTTTAAATATGTTCAAGCTATTTGGCTCTAAGAACATTGAAGTTCCAGTGACAGCCGATAAATTGTCCGACTTGATAGACAGGTTTGTGTTGTTTTATCCTGTGTATGATTCTTACGTGCAAATTGCCAAAGGAGAGAAGGTACGGTTGGAACAGTTGATTGAAAAGTTAGACAATTGGCTGAAAGAAGAACCGAAGAGACCAAAGAAATCAAGAGGATGCTCTTTACCAACAGAGGACGTCACAGAAACAATTATAGAGAAAGCGAAAGAATTAGCCGAAAAACGTGTCAGAGTCATGCCCGCAATTCGTTGGCAAGTATTTCAGCGTGATGCATGGAAGTGTGTGGCTTGCGGCAGAGGTGCTGGCGATAATGTTATTTTGCACATTGACCATATTGTTCCGCGTTCGAAGGGCGGTTCAGGTACTTTAGACAATTATCAGACTCTCTGTAATGTATGCAACCTTGGCAAAAGCAACAAAGATAACATTGATTTGAGAATGAAATAATATAGTCCGAGTCTGTTGAGGTATTGTAACAACATGGTAACTCATAAAACAAAACTTTTGCAGCTCACAAAGGAAAAAGACTGTAATAGTGTCAAATTAATTCTTGAATCTCTCGATTATCAGATCAAGGGCGACATCTTTGAATGGTATTTGGCTGAACTGTATAGGGGTAATGGTTGGCTTACAAATATCCAAGGCGGAAAGCAGGATTTAGGGGCCGATATCCTGCTATATCATCCGAAAACACCTTCAAAAGCTGCAATGGTTATTCAGGCAAAAAATCACTTTAAACCATTGACATTCGATCAGACCAAAATTGAACTTATAAAATTCGAACAAAAAGCGGCTCGACAATTTGACTGTCAGCAATTTCAACTCGTTGCAATCAATGGATTTGTTTCCGAAGCAAGTAAGCTGGAGGAATTCAATCTGATTTTATCCGGATGGAGCCATGTCACCGATCTTATTGAACACTATGATCCGGATACAAATACAGAACCTGAAATAGAGCTTTATGCTCACAATAAAAACACCTACGAAAATGTCAACAGATTATGGCAAGAAGGCAATTATGTGGCAGTAGTCCAGGCGACGGGCACAGGGAAAAGCATGCTCATCGCCAAGGTGATGTCTGATTTCTTAGGGCAAAAAACACTGGTTCTTGCACCGTCGCGTTATATCCTTGAACAGCAGGAAGCCAAAGTTCCCTGGGCAACACAATCCACAACCTTCATGACTTACGCAAAAGTTTCACATCTCACGCAACGGCAAATCGAAAATTTAGGTGTTGAACTTATTGTTCTTGATGAATTTCACAGGTGTGGCGCTGAGGTTTGGGGCGCTGGGGTTCAACGAGTATTGAACTCCTATGACGATTCTTACGTTATTGGCACTACTGCGACCCCTATCCGTTATTTAGATGACAGCCGGGATATGTGTGATGAATTGTTCGAGGGGGTGGTTGCAGCAAATATCTCTTTAGCAGAAGCGATTATAAAAAGAATTCTCCCGGCGCCAACCTATGTTGCCGCACTTTACACGATCGGTGAAGAGATCGATGAATTGCGAGGGAAATTATTTAAAAGCAATTTGTCTGAGGAAAAGAAGAAAAAAATTGAAGGAGAAGTCAGTCAAGTAGCCATTAACTGGGAAAACACCTCGGGCGTTCCTCATATTTTGGCAAAACATCTTCGTCCCGATATCAATAAACTTATCGTATTTTGTAAAGATCAAAATCATTTGGATAAAATGGAAGTGGAAGTACAAAAATGGTTTCAAAAGGCAGGAATACATCGATGGCGAAAAGTATATAGAGTTATAAGTGCCGATCCGGAAAGTGACCGTAATCTGGAAGACTTTAAAAATAGCCATTCAAAAGATACTGTTCATCTGCTTTTTGCCATAGATATGCTCAACGAAGGTCTGCACCTTCCTGACGTTGGCGCCGTTATTCTTCTTCGCCCTACTGAAAGCCCCATTGTTTTTTATCAACAAATTGGTCGCTGCATCCAGGTGGGCGCTGATCAAGCGCCCATAATATTTGACTTTGTGAATAATTTCAGAAGCATTCGGGCCGGTGATTTTTTGCAGGATCTCGATGATGCAAAAAATTCAGAAAAAGCGAAACGGGCCGACTTGGGACTTGAAGAATACGCGCCAAATCTTCAGGTAATGGATGAAACAAAAGAAGTAATGGAAGTATTTGATGAAATTGAAGACAGATTGGCATCCTGGGAGTCGATGTATGAAAAATTGTTGAAATTTAAGAGAAATAACGGTCACTGCAATGTACCAGACGAGTGGCCCGAAGATCCTCAACTCGGCAAGTGGGTTGGCAAGCAGCGTACCAAAAGAAACAATGGTTTGTTAAGTAATGACCGTATCGAACGTCTTGACAGGATAGGGTTTATCTGGAATCTCCTCGCATCAAATTGGGAGGAAATGTTTGGGCATTTGCTAGAATTTAAGAAAAAGAACGGTCATTGCGATGTACCAAGCCGATGGCCTGAAAATCCTAAACTGAGCAGGTGGGTGTTCACGCAACGCGTATTTTGGAAAAACGGAAAGTTAAGCGAAGATCGGATCAAGCGCCTTGAGGCAGCCGGTTTTGAATGGAATATTCTTGAAACAAATTGGAAGGAGTTGTTCGCAGCATTGCTGAAGTTTAAAGAAAACAATGGTCATTGTAAGGTACCGAGGGCCTGGCCTGAAAATTCTGATCTCAGTTATTGGGTTGGCAAACAACGGGCGAACTACAGAAAAGGATCGTTAAGCTTGGAACGAATTGAACATTTGGAACAGATTGGGTTCATTTGGGATACTATTGAGAATAGCTGGGAAGAAAATTATTCGGCCCTGATTGAATATAAAAGTGCCACCAGTAATTGTGATGTTCCCGATAAATGGCCGATGAACTTAAAACTCAGTCATTGGGTTGGAAAGCAGCGCAGTGATTGGAAGAAGAATCGCTTATCGGCTGATCGAATAGAAAGACTGAACGCAATCGGTTTTACATGGGATCCTCAGGACGCCGTTTGGAATAAGATGTATGGTTCGCTTCAGGAATATAATAAGAAAAAAGGACATTGTAATGTGCCTCGCAACTGGTCTGAAAATATCAGACTTAGCAGTTGGGTTGCTCATATTCGTAAGTTATGGAAAGAGGGAAAGTTAAGCCGGGAACGAATAAAGAAATTAGAATTGTTAGGCTTTACCATCATTGATCATGATGCGGTAAATAACGATAACTGGGAAAAAATGTTTTCCAGCATGTGTGAATTTAAGAGTAATTACGGACACTGTAACGTTCCGCAACGATGGGATAAAAACCCTGTATTAGCCAATTGGATTGCAAACCAGCGCCAATTAAAGCGAAAAAACCGTCTAAAGAGTGATTATTTAAGAAGGTTAAATGAAATTGGCTTTATATGGCATACACAGGCGGATTTATGGGAGAAAAGATTTGCGGAGCTTCTTCAATTTAAAAAAGTGTACGATCATTGCGATGTACCCAAGGATTGGTCTGAAAATCCGAAGCTTGGAACATGGGTTAACAATCAGCGCCGCAATAAAAAGAAAGGCATATTAAGCCCGGAGCGAATCTGTCGCTTGGATGAAATTGGTTTTTTATGGCACATTGTTGATTCGGGTTGGGAAGATAATTACTCGGAATTGTCTAAATATTACAAAATCTATGGTCACACGGATGTACCAATCAAGTGGCACGAAAATCCACAGCTCGGGCGCTGGGTTTCTCACCAACGTAGTAAAAAAAGAAAAGCTCGATTAACTGAAATCCAAATCAGGTGTTTGGAGAGTGTCAAATTCAATTGGAACCCAAAGGACAAATGGGATGAGATGTATGTTAGCCTTCTTGAATTTAAGAATTCATACGGCAACTGCAATGTGCCGCGGAGTTGGCAGATTGCCCCGGAACTATGTAATTGGG
>Ga0210051_1003232_pt1 | contig 16251 bp, 14 predicted proteins | sample CryGey092014_all_FD_185464 | JGI IMG/M metagenome (GOLD analysis project Ga0210051, IMG submission 185464) | Groundwater microbial communities from aquifer - Crystal Geyser CG23_combo_of_CG06-09_8/20/14_all (SPAdes) (version 2) | ecosystem: Environmental > Aquatic > Deep subsurface > Groundwater...
GAAGTCCGTTCCTGGCATAGTTGGCATCGACATATCACGCTTTCGATGATGGCGCATACCTGGCTTGCCGCTCTCCGTCTCAAAACGAATAAAAAGGGGCAGTCTCCCCAGAGCTTGCAGAACTGACCGTCCCGGAAGTGCGACACTTGCTGGAAATTGCTCTGCCCCTGCCACCGCACTCGACGGAGTTGCGTCTGGGTTGGTCGGCTTGGCGTCGCAGCAAGCGCCGACAGGCACGCCTCAGTCACTATCGTCGCAGGGGCTTCAAGCTCCCACCCGATGGGGACAGGTGTACGTGACGTAATGAAATACGGTTGTAGTATTAGGAGGGGAATCTCCGAATGGGTCGGAGATTCCCCTCCTACACGCATCCCACGAACATGACTCTCAACCACAACATCGGCGTTCTCGCTTTGCAGGGCGACTTCGACAAACACATCCAATCCATTCGGGCCTGCGGTGCCGCGACGGTGCTGTTGCGGGACCCCGAGGCTCTCGACGCCATCGACGGGTTAATCATCCCCGGCGGTGAGAGCACCACCGTCGGGAAACTCATGGATCGTTTCGGACTGACCGCAGCGATACGCCGAAGGGCCGCAGGAGGGCTCCCCATCTACGGCACGTGCACCGGCGCCATTGTGCTCGCAAAGGAGATCATCGGCAGCGACCAGCCAAGCATCGGAGCCATGGACGTCGCCATCGAGCGCAACGCATACGGACGCCAAATCGACAGCTTCGAGGTCGATGTCTCCATTCCCGCCATCGGCGACGAGCCATTTCGCGCCGTCTTCATTCGAGCACCCATCATCCGCACATTGGGCAGTAGCGTGGAGACTTTGTCCGTCTGCGATGGCAATGTCATACTGGCGCGTCAGGGCAACCTCCTCGTCTCCACCTTCCACCCCGAGCTCACCGATGACTTGCGCGTCCATCGGTACTTTCTCGATGCCATCTGCGGGAATGCAACAGTTTGCGTGGGCCGGTGACAGTCATCCAGCGTGTCCCTATAATCACTCCACTGCAGTAATCCGGTGCAGAGGAATGCTCGCATGCCAAGTCCCGACACCGCCTTGTGCGCATTATCCAAAATGAGGTTTTCCCATTGCAGGGAGTGGTCACTGTGGCGATCCCCTCAGGGGTGGAATTCATTCGCGGCATATCCCTCCACCATGGGCATTGTCGTTCCCTCCGCCCGAAGGGCTAAGACAATCTCGATACCTCGGCATGGGTTGATACGGAAAGCACGTCCCCAAAGTACTGCTCCGGCGTCCCCTCAGTTGGCGACGCGCCGGCCAGCGGATCGCGCAGCGACTGGGAAGTGACCCAGTTCTCGCAGTAGCCGCAATGGAAATCGCACCCCAGCATCCCGAAACTCATGGCGAGGGAACCGGGGAAAACATGGAAGAAGGGCTTCTTTTCAATGGGATCGGGATGAATGCCGCTGGCATATCCGTGGGGGATGACCACATGCCACACAACGGACCTTCTGCTCGCCCTCCGCAAAGTAAAGCTCCCCCGCAACCGTCATGCAGTTGAGGAGGTCACCGAGAGTGGATTGCCTGGATGAATGAGCCATTGCCCGTTCCGCCATGTCCGAAGTACCTGATATACTCGTTAAGGTTGAGGAGTGGCCCTGCGGAATCTGATTGGACGCTGTCCTGCCTCAACATGCACCTGCCGTAGGATAAAGCTGGAGCTTTATCCTACGGCAGAAAACATTGGTGGAAACAGGAAGAGAAGCTGAACATGGAAAGTCACGGACCAAAGCCAACAATCAATAACGTCGCCCGCTCCCCGACCGCCGTGCCGCCTAATGGAAAGGCATCCCGTTCATCTTCACGCGCGTTCCTGCTCCTTCTCCCGCTGATTGTGCTTCCGTGTGTGGTGCAGCTTGCCTACACCGACTTCTGGATGCACGCTGCGGCGGGTCGATGGATATTGGAGAACCGCGCCATTCCCCACCAGAACATCTTCACCTACACGGCTCGCGAGCATCCGTTCATTGATCACACCTGGCTGTCTCAGGTAGTTCTCTATCTGTGCTGGCTGATCGGAGAGGTTCCCGCGGTCCGCATCTTCCAGATAGCCCTGGTCGTTCTTTCCTTTGCGACTCTCTGGCGGTTCTGGATTCGCCAAGGCGCGCCGGCGTCGCTTGGGCTTGTGGTGTTCAGTACCGCGATCTTCGTGTCGGCTCCCCGGTTCTCCCCGCGTCCGGAGTTGTTCGCGGCTGTGGGTATCGCGTTGTATCTGACACACCTGTATGAGTTCGCGCAGGCACGCAGGCGACATCTGTGGTGGCTCCCTGCCTACATGCTGCTGTGGGTGAATGCTCACGGAGGAATGCTCACAGGTCTCATCATCATCGCTGCGTTCCTGTGCGGACAGGCGCTGGATGCGCTTCGCCAGCGCACCCAACGACGCGCCGCTGGCGGCGCCGACTCCTCGTGTGGTGGAGCGAGCGCGTCGGGCCTGCGACATATCTCTGCGGTGATGCTAACAACGACATTGGTCACTTTTATCAATCCCTATGGCGCTCAATACTACTCCGCCCTTAACCCTGCCCGTCTCAAAATCTTCACTTACCAACTCACCGAATGGTGGTCGCTTCTTCGCGCCTGGCCATCGATGGACCTGTTGACGCAAACGATCATCGTTGTGCTGGGCGTAGTCACCGCGGTCTGCATTGTGTGCCGCAAAGAACGTTTTTCCCGAAGCAGCGCCCTGCTGTTTCTCGCGGCGTGCTATCTGCTTTACACCGCGCGCAGGCAGGTGTGGACATTCGCTCAGATTTGCATGGTGATTATTGCTGTTCAGACATCAGGACTGCCTTCTGTCGCGTCCCTTCCCGTGCAGCTTCGCAGGTTGGGAACCGCGGTTGCCTGTCTCGTTCTCGGGGCAATGACCTTCCACCAGTACGCCCGCCTTCGACAGGCGGGAATCCCGCTGGGACTTTCCGTCTTCTGGGAAGACCCTCCCAAGGGCGCCGCCGACTTCATCGAAAAACACACGCTGCAACTGCGAATGTACAATTACATGGACGACGGTGGCTACCTGGCATGGCAGCTCTATCCGCAGAATCTGCTGTTCATTGACCAACTGAACGCGTGCGGCACGGACTTGCTGCAGTGGGACGACAAGATGGTGGACGGCAGAGAGATTCAGTCTGTGGTCGACCACTTCAACTTTGACTCAATGATTATCACCAACGAGTACTTCAACAGCGGCCTTGTGCAGTATCTCGCTAATAGTTCCGATTGGGCGATGGTCTACTGGGACGCAGTTTCTTGTCTCTATCTGAGGCGCATCCCTGCTTTCAGCGAAATTATCGCGTCCGACGAGTACCGCGCGCTGGTCCCCCATGGCTATCGAACGCGCCGCGGCGCCGACAACGGCAACGCCATTCGGGCTGAAACCGAAAGGGCGATATCCAGCGGCATCGAGACCGCAGCCCTCCACATTACGACCGGCAAACTCCGCCTGCGAATGGGGGAGACGCGCCGCGCCCGCACAGCCTTCTCACGAGCAGCGCAGCTCAATCCGTGGGACTCACGGGCCTTCTCAGGACTGGCGACGGTTTGCCTGCTGGAAGGCAATGATGTTTCTGCTGCGCGATACGCGACGCGAGCGTTGGCACTCAATCCACGATGGTCGCTCCCGTGGAAAACCCTCGCTCAAACGCACATGCATCGCGAGGATCATCGCCGCGCGGCAAAGTGCCTAATGCAGGCCACCAGGTTCGCGTCTCCTGCCGACGATGCCCATCGCTCCTTGGGTTTACTACTCTTTCAGTTGAACGAGAACAAACGTTCCGTTGAGCATCTGACAATCTGGTTGCGATCACATCCGGAGGACCTCGACGCTCGCTTCACGCTGGCACAGGCATACGGCAGTGCGGGATACGCTGAACAGGCACGAGAGGTTTTCCGGGAAATCACTGTTGCCTTCCCCGGTCATGCTCCGGCCTGGTATGGACTTGCGTCCATGGAGGCACAGCTTGGGGAGAGCGACGCGGCAATCAACGCTCTGTCGGAGTCCATCAGATTGGACTCCAGAATGCGATCCCTTGCCCAGTCTGACACCGCCTTCGCGAGCATCCGGGCACACCCGGAATACAGGAAGCTGACGCAATGAGTGTATACATGCAAGAACGCCTCGTGGGGAAGGCTCGCACACATTGGCTGCCAATGGTCTTTCTTGCGATAGTTGCCGTCCTGTTCTTCCATGAGGCAATCTTCACCGAAGGTGTCTTCTACCAGGAAGACATCGCCATCCAGATGCTTCCCCTCCGGGCTTTCGCTGCGGAATCCGTGCGCAATGGACACCTTCCCACATGGTGTCCGAATGTCTTTGCCGGGTACCCGATCATGGCGGAAGGCCAGGTGGGGTTTTTCTATCCCCTGAACGCCTTTTTTCTTCTCCCCATCGATCCGTGGGTCACCTTCAAGTAGATTGTGGTTCTGCACTACCTGCTTGCATCGCTTTTCATGTACCTGCTGGCGCGACACTTTGGGTTGCGCCCCACCAGCGCGGTGCTGAGCGGTATCGTATTCGCCTACTCCAGCCATGTTGTGCGCCACCTCTTCCACATGGCGTATCTCAACGCAGTGGTGTGGCTCCCGTTGATCTTCCTGATGCTGGATCGCTTCCGCAAATCGGGGCGGCGCACCGATCTGGCAGGCTTTGTGCTGTGCTTTGCCATTCAGATATTCACCGGACATCTGCAAGTCGTCTTCATAACGTCCGTGGGCGCATTCAGCTATCTCGCAGCCTGCATCGTATCTGGCCGCTCCTGTCGCCGACAGCTTTTATTCAGTGTCCTACCAGCGATATTGCTGATTGGAGGCATTACGGCCGTGCACTGGATTCCTCTTGCGCAAGTCACGAAAGAATCCGTGAGGCAGAGGCCTGACCGCGCGCTGTCTCTTATGCTCTCAATGCCACCGGAGAAATGGGTGGGGTTGCTCTCCCAACGAAGAGCCGATGACTTGAGGCCATCTGGTGAGCCTGAGTTGCTCTGGGAAGCGGCATGTTATGTGGGCGTACTTCCGCCGTTGCTGTCGCTGATCTCGTTTTGGGGTCTGCGCAACGGCAAGGCAAAGTACCTCGCGCTTCTTGCCGTAACCGCCGGCTTGCTCGCGATGGGAGGCTATACACCGATCTATGCTTTCATCGCGCACTTGCCACCCTTCAGCTTCATGCGTGCTCCGTCGAAATTCCTGCTGCTCTTCACATTCGCCGTGGCAGTTCTCGCGGGATTTGGCGTGGACAGACTCAGTGCGTGGAGAAAGCTGTCGTGGGCGCCATCCGTTGCCATCATCATCGTCTGCATGGATTTATTCGTCGCTAACGCGGGCTTCAACAAACTCACATCGCCTTCGTTCTACACGCAGCCCCCCCGGTTCCGTGACATGATGGTGAGTACCGGCAGGAAACAGTTCCGAGTCTTCACGCATGTGGACTACGCACGAATCCGTCATGCGCAGAATCTCGAAATGGAGGGAGCCACCCTCGACAAGGAAACCCTTTACGGCAATACGGGGATGATGTATGGATTTGAGTCTCTGGCGGGGTACACGCCCTTGTCCCCGTTGCGGGTACGACACTATGGCGAGGCATTGTTCAGCGTTGTGAGAAATGAGCAGGGCGAGGCGATGGGTATCCATTCTCCTGCAAAGTTGCTGGGCATCGCCAATTGCCGATATGTAGTCTCAAGCACGCCCCTGCCCCCCTGGGATTTCGATCAGGTCGCAACATGGGGAGAAGTAGCCCTCTATGAGAACCGCCTGTGCCTACCGCGAGCATGGCTTATGCACAAGGCGGTGGCAGACGTGCCCGAGGGCGATATCCTTGAGTACATGAACTCCGACTCGTTCGACCCTCGCCGTACGACGATTGTTGAGGTAGAGAATGAACTCCCTCAACTCGACCCTCTCCCCCGATGGGGAGAGGGCGCGAACCCAAAGGGTTCGAGGGTGAGGGGGAAAGATGGATTTTCATCCGTAACGAGTATACAAGAGAGGTCCGGGGATGAAGCCGTGCGGATGGTGGACGACGCGCCCAGCCATGTCACGCTGTCGGTCAACGCCGCGTCACGCGCCATTCTGGTGCTGGCAGATCGGTACACCGCGGACTGGCGGGCGACGGTGGACGGAATTCCCGCCGAGGTGTATCGCACCAACTATCTCTTCCGAGCGGTCGTGGTGCCTGCGGGAGAACACCAGGTCGTGTTCTCGTATCGACCTGTGCTCTTCTATATCGGCGCCACGCTATCGGCGCTCACTCTGATCGCGCTCGTTGCTTTTCTCCACCGTAGTGCATCGTTTTGGAAGTTCCCCCACAAAAGGACGCCGGATCGCTTCAGCGTCCGGTAGCTCACACAGGCAGCTACACGATGGAGTCTACCCTCCTTTTCTCCCCTTTCAACCCGTGTCCGTGCCGAACACGGGTTGAAAGGGGAGAAAAGATGTCCTTTCTTGGCGCTCGGTAGTCCGTTGTGTGAGCTACCGGACGCTGAAGCGATCCGGCGTCTAATGTCGCAGAATTTACGAAAGGATGCACTAGTCGTCAGATGCAGCCCAAGCGACGAGCCACATTAAGTCAGTGACCGAAGGTAGTCGGCAAGTTTCTTTGCCGTGTATTCGATTGCCTGTGACTCCGTCTCGAAAGTCGCCCCTCCGACGTGAGGAGTGATAACGAGGTTGTCGTGGGTACGCGCGTATCGAATGAGCGGGTGGTTGTAGAGGTCCTTCCGCCACTCGCCATGAATCAGATCCAGTCCGGCGGCGCCCACCTTTCCCGATTCCAGAGCACTCAGGAAGGCTTCTTCATCGATCAGTCCGCCCCGCGAAGTGTTGATCAGAATGACCCCGTCCTTCATCCTGTCAAACTCATCCCAGGAAATCATTCCGCGAGTTTCGTCCGTGAGATGCACGTGGAGCGCGATGATGTCGGATTCGCCAAGAAGCGTGTGGAGGTCAACTCGCTCAACTCCCTCGCATTCGAACGGCACGGGGTCGTGAGCAATCACGCGCATTCGGAAGGCCCGCGCATATTGAGCGGACATCTTCCCTAACCGACCGTAGCCAATGATTCCGAAAGTTTTGTGTGCAACCTGGTGGCCACGGAACAGGACGCGAGCCCAGTTTCCCTGTTTGGCCGCATCAAACGCAAACGGAATTTTGCGAACGCAGGCGAACAACAGGCCGAACGTCAATTCAGCAGTGGCGGTGAAGCGATCGAGGAGATCATAATCGTGCTTGATGGAGATGACCTCAATTCCCTTCTCCTCGGCGAGCTTCACGTCAATATGGTCGGTCCCGGTGGAGCTTGTTGCGATGACCTGCAAACGCTGTCCCGCGTTCAGCACGTCCGCGTTCGCCCGAACGTGAAGTGAGGCGAAGTACGCATCGAAATCGGGGATCATCTCCACCAATCGCGTCTGGTCCGCATCGACAGACACCACGTCCGCCACCGCATCCAGGCAGTCGAGCGCCCGGGGGTTCGGGGTGAGGTCGGACATGTTGAGTACGCGACCACGCGACATTGGTGTTTCCTTTCCGAAGCGTACAGGTTCTGGAGGAGGGCGGGACGTGGCGAGGGCTGCAGGCGCGTCACTCCAGACCCAGTCGTCGCGGGGCGCCGAAACCTCGGTCGATCATGAGCCGGGTCCGATGGTGCCGGAGGTGAGGAGGGCAGCATCGCCCTGACATGCAGGCGCCCTTACCGAACTTTCAGCAGTTCAACCTCAAAAACGAGTGTCGCCTTGGGCGGAATAACCGGAGGCATTCCGCGATCTCCATACCCCAGGTCGGGGGGGACGGTCAACTTGCGCTTCCCTCCAACCTTCATGGTAGACAGCCCTTCATCCCAACCGGGTATGACTTCTCCGCGCCCAAGTGAGAACTCAAATGGTGTGCTCCGATCCTTGCTGCTGTCAAACTTGGTGCCATCGGTAAGCCATCCGGTGTAGTGCACGACCACGATGTCTCCCTGTTTAGGGGTGGCGCCAGCTCCCACTTTCAGCTCCTCATACTTGAGTCCGGAGTCCGTTGTCACAATGCCTGATTTCCCCGGCTTGCTCTCAGCGTCTGCCATGCTGCCTGCTTCCTCCTTGTTGCTGTCCGCAGTTCCCTCATCAACAACCGGAGGCGCGGGTGGCTTCTCGGTAATGACGGTTACCGCTTCCTCTTTCTTCGAACAACCGCCGATCATCAGACCGGCCAGTAGTAAAGCTATCCACAATCGCAAACTCGTTCTCCCCTTTCATGCAAAGAAAGAGAGGCAGTCTTCGCTTCTCGATGAGCAACGAAGCTGCCTCGCAATTTTCTTGTCAACAGCCCTCATTGAGCGGGCAGTCGGTATCTCCGCTACCGGCCCGGGGCTGGTGGTGGAGGGGATGCGGGTGGTTGCGGCGCCGGTGCAGCCTGAGGGGCCGGAGGCGTTGCCGCCGTTCCGGGCACCGGGGCTGGTGGAGCAGGCGGCGCCGGCATGGCCGGGGCCGGACCTGCCGCCTCTGAAGCGGGAGCCGGCATGGTGGCATCCACTTGGACATCAACATCGATTCCCATCTGCTTCATCATTCCGGCGACCTTCTCCACGGCGGGAAGTGCGTCTTCAGACATCGCGCCAACCTTCTCAACGGCAATGTCCAAGCCGGCGATCAGGTCGTCCATCATCGTCCATTCCTCTTCCATCCCTTTCACCTGGTTGGCTTTTCTCCAGACCGTAAGGATCTCCTCCAGTCCGGAGCGCGCCTCACCGTAGTTGAGACCTTCCATCGACTTAAGGACGCCGTCCATCTGCGGTCCTGTATCCTGCAATGTTCCTCCAAAATAGCTGGTCACGTCCGCAACCAACTGCTGGTCCCGCCTTTCATCGATGGCATAGTATGCGCCCGCGCCAATCGCCGCGCCCACAATCATCGCAAACAATACGCCTGCGGGGGAAAGCCCCTTTCTGACCGGGGGCTTGGGCTTGGCAGCCTCCTGGGGTGCGGTCTCAGTGATAGTTTGTTCTTCGCTCATTCATTCACCTCCTTTCATTAGTCGTGATAAGTTATTCCGGAAACTAATGGCATGCTCTTCGGCAACCGTAGCTTCGCTCTGCTAAAGCCCAAACAGCTCTTTAGCATTCCTGTAAAAGATACGTTCCTTTTGCTGAACTGTCAAATCGGCATCTCGCACCATTCCGGCAACGAAGGCCGGATTAATCAGCGTGAGGTCGCTGCCGAACACCAGACGACGATCACCGATCTTCTCCACAGCCTTCTTGATATGATCTCGAGCGGCGTGGAAGGTGCATGGCCCCAGGAACAGGTTGAAGTGATCCGATGCCACCTCCATCCCATTCTCCCAGGCATCACCGCCCATGTGTGCGAGGATGAAGTTGAGGCTCTCAAACTCTTCCAGAATCGCTACCAGTTTCCTTACCTCACCATCACCGTAGCAGTATAAGAGGATTGGCTTGTCGTATCGTCTGCAGGCGTTCAGGCAATCCTTCACTTCGGGGGCATCAATTTCGATACCCAGGGTCGAAGTGTGCATGACAACCCCAAGGAAGTCTTCCTTATAGAGGTATTTCCGCAGCTCACCAATGGACGCCTCCACGTAGTTGGGGTTAACGGTGGCGTAGCCAAACAGCCGTTCTTCGCCGTCGATGGCTTCGGCAAGCCGCTCATTTCCGCGAACAAAATCGTGTCGGATGCCCTCGGTGGCGGAAAGGATACATTTCTCAATGTCAAACCGCTGGAGAATGGAGGTGATGGCTTCCACGGAGGAAGCCCGGATTGGGTTGGGACGCGGCCCCCATTGCGCTATGACGTCGATTACAGGCAATTCATTCTTTCCGGTTCCGTTGCGGCGAAGCTGCAACTGTGGTCATCAGTTTACTCGGTCTTGGCCGCGAGGACGCGGCGAATGTTCCCACCCAAAATGTTGGCCCGGTCGTTGTCCGATACTCCCGCTGTCGTGACGGACAGGTACGAACTTGCGAAGTACCGCAAAGGCGCGTTCGATCCAAAAACAATCCGATCCGGCCCCACCTCAGAGACGATCACCTCGAAGGCGTCAGGAGAATTGAGCAAGTGAGACTCCAGGTAAATCTGCGCGCAGGATTTCATTACACTCAACGCTTCCCCGAGATTATCACAACTCACGCTTGTAAGGATGACGGGGGTTTGATTGAATGCCACCTTTTCCGCAAGCATCGTTGCGTCTCCCATTTGGGGAGCGGGAATCATCACGGGCTTGCCAAGTTCATTCAACTTCGCCAATACGTCTTGCAGCGGAGAGAAGTTCAGGGGATATCCTTGCAGGTCGGGAAACAGACGGAACAGAGAAAAGCCCTGCTCCGAACGCCGCTCCAATTCGCTGAAGCAATCAACGTATTGCCTGGGGTCCACGGTGGCCACCGGGACCATGCCCTGGAATTGCTGCGCGAGGTTGAGGGTTTCGTCATTGCCTGCGCGATAGTCGTGGAAAATGCCAGTGGTGGAGACTGCGAGATACCGCGCAACGCCCCCTTGCTGCATCACGCGCGCGAGCGCTTCCGGAGAGATGTCCATCTGTCGGGTTGCCCAGAACCCACAGATGGTGTTAGCGTCGATGATCGGCCGTTGGCTTGACATTACCGCAGACACAGACTCCCCGATACTGCAATTTCACGCCAGGCTGATGCTATTCCTCACGACAGGAACATTCCCATCGCGCGTTGATGAATCACGCGATAATTGAAACGGCTCTGCGATGGCGCGCTCACGTGCTGGGACGGCATTATACGACATGGGTCGGGAAGCAGTCAATCACGAAAATACCCGTTGCGGAGACTGCGGAGACAAATCTCAACGAATAACTACTCAGGTACAACATTTTGACAGGATTGACAGGATGCACCGGATTCTGCGAGTTCGCGTAGATCCTGTACATCCTATCCGAGTACGTGAGTAGATACCTCAACGATTGGCATCGAAGGACTCGCCTTTCCACTTTGCGCCTGACCGCGTGCGGTCCTGTCGTCGGCGCAACGTTTCCGCCAGTCGCCATGCGAGCCGCATGTCGCGAAGAAACAGTATCAGTAATGCACACACGGCAAGCCACCCAACAAAGATTACTCCCGTGAATATGAATTGGCTGTGCACAAGTACCTCCATCTGTGTCCGCAAACGGCGTGGATTATACAGCAGAACCACTCACTCCGGCAATAGAGTCAAAGTAATATGGCTCCACACGACTCGCATGTCTCCGCTCTCTGAGTTCGCGTAGTTCTGTGTCCACACAGTCCGCAAAGGACAATATCAAACATCGTCTCCGCCTTAGGGTTATCCAATAGTCGCTCAACCGGCTCCTGCTGACGCGACCTATTAGCCTCGAAGTCGTCAGCGCAGACTATCCCACGGCGTTTGCGCCTGCGGACATCCGCTTCCGGCGCGGGCAGATTGGGGAGCGCCAATCGATCAGGAAACCGCTGTGCCCTGTTACTCATGCTACACCGTTCGCGTCAAAATTCCCGCAGGGGATCATGCAACCGCAATATTCTAACACTTTGGGCGCCACGCACCAAACGTTCTATTCGCCACCGCGCCGGTCGTTGCGCAACCATTCTGCTGGTTGTGTCGCGCTGAAACACTGTGCTATAATCCCTTCCATAGATTGAGATCGCGGGGTGCAGTTGCCAGAAGACGCGGTAGATACATTGGGGGATGGAGGCGGTGACCGACACTACGCGGTAGTGGTCGCCGGAGTGTGGATCGGTGCGTGCATTTTGCTGCGCTTGACGATTCCGCACATCGTCTTCCCCAGCGTTTTCTGGAGCACCGTTGTGGCAACGATTGTCTTCATGGCGCTTTCTCTGGGAATGGTGTACAGCGCGACGCGTATTGAAACGCGAGTGGGCGCGGAACTCGTCGCATTGGGGATACTGGTGGCTGGTTTCCTGCTGTTTGACGCCATCGGTGCCGATGCGGCCTCAGAGCTATGCCTGGTGCTCGGGGGGATCGCGTTTGGGAAGATTCTCTCGCGATTGCTGCGCGACGCCAACATGATTCTGCCGGTGGCCGTGGTGGCCGGGATCGTCGATATCTGGGGTGTTAACTTGGGTGGGCCCGTGGCCCAGATGGTTGAGAAGACGCCGCAACTGTTCCATAAGATGACGGCTCAGATACCATCGTTCAGCACCGGCGTTGCTGGATCGCCAAAATATATCGCCCTCATCGGGGTGGGAGACTTTGCATTCCTTGCCTTGTTTTTCGCGTCCCTCTCCCGTTTCGGGTTAAACGCGGTGCGGGCATCCTGGCTTTCGGGCCTAACGCTATGCACGGGCATGCTGCTCGTCACGCTTGCTCCTGTCGGCATTGCGTTGCCGGGGCTGCCGTTCATGGTGGTGGGGATTCTTCTTGCCAACCGGGGGAGGTTCCGGTACACGCGCGAAGAGAAGGTCGCGCTGGCCTATGGAGGAGCCGCGCTTATTCTGTTGCTCGGACTGGCTTCACTCGGGATGCACAACATGCGATAGTGAGGGATCTTCCCTGTCCGTGGCAGTTCCACGCCGCACCAAACTGAAGGACATTAACCGTGGCTGACAACTACAACTTCCGGGGCATCGAGACCAAGTGGCAGGCGCGCTGGGCAAACGATGGACTGTTTCAGACCAGACAGCATCCCGGGAAACCCACATTCTACTATCTGGACATGTTCCCCTACCCATCGGGGAAACTGCACATGGGGCACATGCGCAACTACACCATCGGAGACGTCATTGCGCGTTACCATGCAATGCGAGGCGAAAACGTGCTGCACCCGATGGGATGGGATGCATTCGGGCTTCCGGCGGAAAACGCAGCCATCAGGAACCAGACACATCCTCGCGACTGGACGCACCGGTGTATCGCAGAGATGCACCAGCAGTTTGGGCAAATGGGAATCAGTTACGACTGGCAGCGCGAGATTAGCACCTGTGAGCCGGAGTACTACCGCTGGAACCAGTGGCTTTTTCTGCAATTTCATCAACGCGGACTCGCGTACCGGAGCGGGAGCTACGTCAATTGGTGTCCCTCATGCTCGACGGTTCTGGCAAATGAGCAGGTGAAACAGGGGCAATGCGAACGTTGCGACAGCGCGGTCGGCAAACGCCGTCTCAACCAATGGTTCCTGAAGACAACGGATTACGCCCAACAACTGCTGGACGACCTCCAGCTTCTCGAAGACTGGCCCGAGCGTGTCAAAGCCATGCAGCGCAAGTGGATCGGTCGCAGTGAGGGGGTCGAGTTTTCGCTGCCCGTATTGAATAGTGACGTCTCATTGGAGGTCTTCACCACTCGCATCGACACCGTCTTCGGCGTGACCTTCATGGCGCTCGCGCCCGAGCATCCGTTCGCGCAGGAGATCGTCAGAGGGCAGGACAACGAGGCTGCCATCACCCAGTTCGTCAACCGGTGTCTCGCTCAGACGGAGATCGAGCGCGGCGCGGCGGACATTGAGAAAGAGGGAATCTTCACGGGACGGTATGCCACCAACCCCATGAATGGTGAAGCTGTCCCCATCTGGGTGGCGAACTACGTCCTCATGGAATATGGGACGGGTGCAATCATGGCCGTGCCTGCCCATGACCAACGCGACCTCGAGTTCGCGCGGAAGTACAACATCCCCGTCCGCCCCGTCATCCAGCCGGAGGGTGTTGCCCTCGATGGAGACACCATGGCGGAAGCGTATATTGACGATGGGTTGCAGATCAATTCCGGTCAGTTCAACGGTCTGGCGAACAGACAGGCTCAAACAGCCATCGCGGAATACATGGAGAGAAACGGCATCGGGCGTCGCGCCGTTAACTTCCGACTCCGCGACTGGTGCATCTCCAGACAGCGGTACTGGGGAACACCCATCCCCATGGTCCATTGCGACACCTGTGGAAGCGTTCCCGTGGCGGAGGGAGATCTCCCGGTACTGCTGCCCACCGATGTTGTTTTCAGAGTGGGAGAGAACCCGCTCACGACGAGTCCATCTTTCGTCAACACGACATGCCCCCAGTGCGGTGGACTGGCGCGCCGGGAGACGGACACGATGGATACCTTCTTCGATTCTTCGTGGTACATGCTCCGCTTCGCAAGTCCTCATTTCAGTGAGGGGCCGTTCCACGCGTCCGACGTCGAGCGGTGGTTGCCTGTCGACCAGTATGTGGGCGGCGTGGAACACGCCACAATGCACCTGATTTACGCTCGGTTCTTCACAAAGGTCCTCAATGACCTCGGACTCATCTCGTTCCGTGAGCCTTTCCGGCGGCTCTTCACTCAGGGGATGATTGGCAAGCCCACGTATTGGTGTTCCGAATGCCACGGATACCTGAACCCCCCTGCGGACATGGAAGAGCCGCCTCCCGAAACGGACGCGAACTGCCCGCGCTGTGGACATTCCCTGGAACGACGGGTCGAGAAGATGTCCAAATCCATCGGCAACCTCGTGACTGCAGATGAGATGTGCCAGACCTACGGCGCCGATACGGCCCGAGCCTACGTGCTGTTTGTCGGTCCCCCGAACCACGACGGAGAATGGAACGACGACGGCGTGTCGGGAGTCTACCGTTTTTTGAACCGCGTGTGGCGATTGGTGTCCCTCCACATTGACTGGTACGATCGCAACTGGGAAGACTTGTTATCCGAAAACAACACACCCTTCCGCGACGTTCGGCGCAAGACACACCAGACTATCGAGAAGGTGACGAGCGACATCGAACGGTTTTCCTTCAATACTGCAATCAGCGCCCTAATGGAATTCGTGAACGTGCTGACACCCTTTGCAGATTCAGTGAGTCCCGCCGCAGATGGAATGGCCAAGGCCGTGTTCAGTGAGGCAGTCAATGCGCTCGTCACGATGCTTTCTCCCTTCTGCCCGCACCTCGCCGATGAGCTATGGGAGATGATGGGCAACGAAGGGAGCGTCTTCGACGCTGAATGGGTCACTGCCGATGGCGAGCTGGCTCAGGAAGAAGAGATCACCATCGTGGTGCAGATCAACGGCAAGGTGCGCGGCCGCATTCAGGTGGCGCCCGGACTTGACAACGATTGCATTGAGGAATGCGCGGTCGCAAGCAGCGCGATCCAGTCATTGCTGGATGGGAGAGCGGTACACAAGGTCATTGTTGTGCCTGACAAGTTGGTTAACATTGTGGTTGGATAGGAGCGCAATAGAACGTGAACGACGAATCAGACATCACGCGACTGGAAGAACAACTCGACGAAACACGCGCCCGACGTCTTATGGCGGAACGCGACGTTTCCGCAGTAGCACGGCATACGGGTTTGTCGCGCACACCGAAGAAGCTGGATCGAGATCGAGAGCGCACCGATGCCCAGCTCGAAAAATGGCGCGCACGCGAGGCGGACTTGGAGCAGAAGATCGAGCTGCTGAGGAATCCTCCGCCCGTTGAAGTCGATACGATCACCGATGAGTCGCTCGAAGACGCACCCGAGGCAATCAACGCGGACTCAAAGAGTCCGAGGTGATTCAGAAGATAAGACACGAGAGCAAGCATAGGTTCCTTGCCGAGTCCGTAGGACTTAGCGCACTCCCCGGAACAGTTCCGGGAGTGGCGATGCGTTTTGAAAAGGGGGCATCCCAATGAAGAGAAAGATATTGGTGACAGATGACGAGATGCCGGTCGTGCGGATCATCAAGACCAACCTCGAACTGGAGGGTTTTCAGGTCGTGACTGCCTTCAACGGGGAGGAAGCGCTCAGTCAGGTCCAAACGGAGAAACCCGATCTCGTGATTCTCGATGTGATGATGCCCAAGATGGACGGGTGGGAAGTGCTCGCCCGCCTCAAGGGCGATCCGGCGACCGAAGATCTCCCTGTCGTGATGCTGACGGCGCTGTCACAGATTGAGGACATGGATCGTGGCGCAAGACTTGGAAACGACTGCTATCTCACCAAGCCCTTTGATCCGACGGAGCTCATCTCCATGGTTCGCCGACTCCTCGTCGCCGTCGAGGAACAAGAGCTCTATTAACCATGTCCCTAGTGCATCCGTTCGTAAATTCTTCCCCATTAGACGCCGGATCGCTTCAGCGTCCGGTAGCTCACACAACTGACTACCGAGCGCCAAGAAAGGACATCTTTTCTCCCCTTTCAACCCGTTTTCGGCACGAACACGGGTTGAAAGGGGAGAAAAGGAGGGTAGCCTTCATCGTGTAGCTGCCTGTGTGAGCTACCGGACGCTGAAGCGATCCGGTGTCCTTTTGTAGGGGAACTTCCAAAACGATGCA
>Ga0210051_1003233_pt1 | contig 16249 bp, 13 predicted proteins | sample CryGey092014_all_FD_185464 | JGI IMG/M metagenome (GOLD analysis project Ga0210051, IMG submission 185464) | Groundwater microbial communities from aquifer - Crystal Geyser CG23_combo_of_CG06-09_8/20/14_all (SPAdes) (version 2) | ecosystem: Environmental > Aquatic > Deep subsurface > Groundwater...
TAAGGGGTAGATGAGAGCCTCTGCTCTCATCGGGTTGAAGCAGAGGCAGAAACCTACCCGCGGGTTTAACTTTGGTAGGAGTGCCTTCAGGCACGATTGTATCAATTGTATCGGGCATGAATGCCCTCCTACCAGCACGATAAGGGGTAGATGAGAGCCTCTGCTCTCATCTGGTTGAAGCAGAGGCAGAAACCTACCCGCTAGCAGAGGCTTCAACCTACCCGCTAACATAGAGGGGACAAAAGTGAAGAAGATAAAGAGTCCAGATGATTTGGCAAAATTGAGAAAGAGAATTCTTGATAAAAGAGACCCAGATAAACCTTGTATAACAATATGTTATGGAACAGGGTGTCATGCTTATGGTTGTGAAGAGGTTGGCTCCAAATTTAAAGATGAGGTTAAGAAAAAGAATTTGGGAGATAAGGTTGATATTAGAACAACTGGCTGTCATGGCTTTTGTGAAAGAGGACCAATTGTAGTTGTCCATCCTGAAGGGATATTCTATCAAAGAGTAAAATTGGAAGATATTGAAGAGATTATCTCAGAGACAATAATTAAAAAGAATATTATTGATAGATTACTTTATGTTGAGCCAAATACAGATAAAAAGATTGTGAAAGAGAAAGATGTCCCATTTTATAAGCTACAACAACGGATTATATTTGGGAATAATGGATTGATTGACCCTACAAGTATTGATGACTATATTGCGTTAGATGGTTATAGTGCTTTATGTAAGGCTTTTATAATGAAGCCGAAAGAGATAATAGAAGAGGTAAAAAAATCAGGGCTTAGAGGTCGAGGTGGTGGTGGATTCCCAACCGGTAGAAAATGGGAATCCTGTCGGAATGCAAAGTCAAGAGATGGCGTCAAATATGTAATCTGTAATGCTGATGAAGGTGACCCTGGTGCCTATATGGATAGAAGTTTATTGGAAGGCAATCCTCATAGTGTTATAGAGGGAATGCTCATTGGAGCTTATGCCATAGGCTCTAATGATAGTTATGTATATGTTAGGAATGAATATCCATTAGCTGTTAAGAATCTGGAGATTGCTATAAGACAAGCAGAAGAATATGGACTATTGGGTGAGAATATTCTTGGTTCTAAATTTAACTTTAGGATTAAGATAAGTAGAGGTGGGGGGGCATTTGTCTGTGGAGAATCAACAGCACTTATAGCCTCTATAGAAGGAAAGAGAGGGGAGCCAAGAGCAAAATACATTCATACGGTAGAGAAGGGATTGTGGAATAGACCAACAAATTTGAATAATGTAGAGACCTGGGCAAATATTCCCTTAATTATAAATAAGGGTGCTAAGTGGTACTCATCTATCGGGACTGAAAAAAGTAAAGGCACAAAGATATTCTCACTTGTTGGAAAGATAAATAATACTGGATTGGTGGAAGTGCCAATGGGAATAAGTTTGAGGGAAATCATCTATGATATAGGAGGGGGCATCCCGAAAGGCAGGAAATTCAAAGCGGTTCAGACTGGTGGACCATCTGGCGGCTGCATACCAGAAGAACTTTTAGACCTTACTATTGATTACGAGAAACTTACTGAAGCAGGCTCAATGATGGGCTCGGGTGGAATGATTGTTATGGATGAGGATACCTGTATGGTTGATGTAGCTAAATATTTTCTTAAATTTTTAGAGGGTGAGTCCTGTGGTAAGTGTGAACCCTGTCGTCTTGGTATCCATAGAATGTTGGAAATTGTTGATGGTATAAGCAAAGGGGAGGGAAAAGATGGAGATATTGAACTTCTTCAAGAGTTGGGGGAGATTGTAAAGGAGACATCCTTATGTGGACTGGGACAGACTGCCCCCAATCCGGTTCTTTCTACAATCAGATACTTTAAGGATGAGTATGAAGCTCATATTCAGGATAAGCGATGCCCAGCAGGGGTTTGTCGTGAGCTGATAAGATATTCAATAATTGAGGAGAAATGCAATGGGTGCGGGAGGTGTGCCAAAGAATGCCCCCAAGAAGCAATCTCTGGTGAAAAGAAAAAAGTACATAAAATTGAGCAAGATAAGTGTATAAAATGCGGCATTTGCTTTGAAGTATGTAAGTTTGAGGCAGTGGTTGTTAGGTGATAGGTGATAGGTGTTAGGTGTTAGTTCTCATTGGCTCTTGGCTATTGCCTATTGGCTCATCTTAGTTGTTAGTTGGGTAGGGGTGTTTTAATGGTAAATTTAACCATAAATGGGATGAGAGTTCAGATAGAAGAAGGGACTACCATATTAGAAGCTTGCAGGTGGCTGGGAATAAATATTCCAACTCTATGCTATCATGAAGGACTTAGTCCCTATGGAGCTTGTCGCTTGTGCAGTGTGGAGATTACTAAAGGAGGGAGGTCAAGGCTGGTAGCTTCTTGTCTATATCCTGTTGAGGAAGGATTAATAGTTCGGACGCACTCCCAGAAAGTTGTTAAAGCCCGAAAGATGATAGTTGAACTGCTCTTGTCCTCTTGCCCTAATTCTAAAAAATTGCAGGATTTAGCCTCTCAAATGGGGGTAGAGAAGGTAAGATTTAAGATGGAGGAGAGCGATTGTATACTCTGTGGGTTATGCGTTAGGATGTGTGAAGAACAGATGATGGCCGGGGCAATAGGTTTTATAAATCGGGGGTATAACCGTAAGGTGGCTACCGCTTTTAATGTGAAGTCAGAGGTATGTCGAAATTGCGGTGCCTGTATGTATATCTGTCCGGTAGTGGAGGTTCAGTGCCGGGGAGTTAAATCGCCCGGAGAGCTCTGTAATGCCTGCCTTAACTTTAGCCCAACCTGTCTTGAGTCCTATCCAGATGTTATGTGCTTTATGGATTCCTGCGGCTCATGCGTGAGAAGCCAGAAGACAGAGGAGCACAAGAGCACAAAAAAGTCCACAGTCCATAGTCCATAGAGGACAGAGGAGCAGGAGGGCACAAACAAGAGCAGAAGAACACAAAAAAGTCCACAGTCCATAGTCCATAGAGGACAGAGGAGCAGGAGGAGCACCAGAACACGAAAAAGTCCACAGTCCACAGTCCATAGTCCATAGAGGACAGAGGGACAGAGGAGCACAAGAGCACCAGAGCACGAGAAAGTCCACAGTCCATAGTCCATAGTCCATAGAGGACAGAAGGCAGTTAAGTAGTTGAGTAGTTGAGTAGTTGAGTAGTTAAGTAGGACAGAAGAGAGAATACCTAACACCTAAAACCTAAAACCTGACAAAAGGGGGAGGAATAAAAAATGTCATTAACAAAGCTTAATGCAACTGCTACCACCCTTACAAAAAACAGGACTGATGCTATATCGCCATTTAGTGGGATGTGCACCACCTGTATTGATGGCTGTCTAGGGATGTGTGAGATTGGAAAATCTGCCATTCGGGGGACCGAGGTTATCTACCCTCAGCCATTTGGAATTATCACCTCGGCATCCCAGAAAGACTATCCAGTTGACCTTTCTCATATTAACATTATGGGAACAGCAGTAGGTGCAAAAGGTATTGAGCCAGATAGCAATAAGGCAATCTTTCCAAAGGTTAATCTGGAAAGTAAAATAGGCCAGGGAGATGGAATTAAGTTAAAGTTCCCCTTTATCATTCCCGGGCTTGGCTCTACCAATATTGCCAAAAATAACTGGGAAGGATTGGCTATAGGCGCGGCTATATCTGGAGTCCCCCTCACCATTGGTGAGAATGTCTGTGGTATGGATGTAGAATCAGAGATTGTTAAGGGTAAGGCTGTCCACTCACCAGATATGGCCCGGAGAGTAAAGCTTTATAAAGATTGGCAGGAGGATGGTTATGGAGCTATTATAGTCCAGTCTAATGTAGAGGATACAAAGCTTGGTGTCTTAGAATATGTGCTCTCAAAGTTAGGGGTGGAGGCAGTAGAGCTTAAATGGGGACAGGGAGCAAAAGATATTGGTGGAGAGGTAAAGATTGATAGCCTAAAGAAGGCTCAACTCCTTAAGAAAAGAGGATATATTGTGCTTCCTGACCCCGAAGATAAAGCCATAGTGGAGATGTTTGAAAAAGGTGCATTTAGAGAATTTGAAAGACACTCAAGGGTTGGAATGGTCAACGAAGAAGATTTTGCAAAAAGAGTGAAAGAATTAAGAGATTTAGGAGCAAAATATGTATCTCTAAAGACAGGAGCCTATAGGCCGGCTGATTTAGCCCGAGCAGTGAAATTTTCTTCTCAATATAAGATTGACCTTTTAACTGTAGATGGTGCTGGTGGAGGAACAGGGATGAGTCCCTGGAGGATGATGAATGAGTGGGGTATCCCATCTTTAGAGATATGGAGTCTTACTTATCAATATGTTGATAGACTTGCCAAGAAAGGTGAGTATGTTCCCAGCATAGCCTTTGCTGGTGGAATCACCATGGAGGACCAAATTTTTAAAGCATTAGCCTTGGGTGCTCCTTATGTTAAGGCTATCGGGATGGCCAGGGCACCAATTGCCGCCGCGATGGTAGGAAAGAATGTTGGGCAAAGGATTTTAGAAGGTGAGCTACCAATATATTACGGAAGATACGGACAGACTATAGAGGAGATATTTGTTGCTGCCCCTGAGCTTAAGGATAAGTTTGAGGTAAGATATAAGAAGATACCACCCGGAGCAATTGGTCTTTACGCATATTATCAAAGATTGGCTCAAGGTTTACGACAGCTAATGTGTGGAGCCCGAAAATTTGCACTTTCTTACATTTCAAGAGATGACTTAGTCTGCCTGACAAAAGAGGCAACCAAAGTGACTGGAATCCCTTATGTTATGGATGCTGATAAGGAGGAAGTGGATGAGATTCTAAGTTAACAATGCTTTGTCCCCTGCAAATCCGCTGGGTCAGCCCCTGATTCCTAAACCCTGGCCTGGCGCCAGGCCAGGCCTGTCAGGAACAGGTTTACCCCGTATTTAATACGGGGTTTAATCAGGGGCTGACCGTTTCAATGTAGAGACAGGACTCCTGAGCCTGTCAGGAGCAGGCTTTAGTCCTGCTTTAGCGACTCTAAAGAGTCGCCTCTACAAGAGTCGCCTCTACTTTTTCGGTTGCTTTTATATGATTCAACCAGTATCCTTTCGGTTACATTTTAGATGACTTAACGCAGTGTCTTGACACATTTAATGAAATGTGGTATATTTAAAATAGAGGTGATAAATATGGCAAAATTAGGGACGGAACGAGAAAGGATAAGTATTGATGTACTTCCTGAGGAGTACAGGAAAATAAAAGCATATGCAGATCTTCATGGCAAGACAATTCGTGAGTATATCATGGAAAGTGTTCGGGAGTGGCTACATCAGGAAGCCGAAGAAAAAGATTTATCATCTCTGGCTATCCATCTAAATAAAGACCCTGTCTTAAAGGAATTGTGGGATAATGAAAAGGATGCTGTTTATGACAAATTATAAACAGCAGGATATAGTTTTGGTGAATTTTGGCTTTTCTGAAGAAACAGGAACCAAAAAGAGGCCTGCCTTAATAATAAGTAGCGATAATTACCACCAAAGCCGTCAGGAAATAATCATTATGGCTATCACAAGTAATATAAAAAGAGTGCTCTTTGGCGATACTAAAATAGAGCAATGGGAGGAAGCAGGACTGTTATATCCGTCTTTGGTTACGGGGATTATTCGTACCATAAAAGATAATATGATTGTTCGCAAGTTAGGAACTCTCTTACCTCAAGATTTCCAGAAAGTCCAGAAGAATATCAGAAAATTAATGGGATTATAACCCGATGAAAAAACTATTACTCAACGAGCCCTATTTTGGGGAAGTGCACCTAACCTTAACCTAGGCTATCATCCTTTGCTGAGTGGGCTACCCAGAAGATGCCACGCTGAAGCAGTAATTGGAATATCTTATCCTGGCAGGCAGCGGGATTATGTCCCAGAGCCAGGTAGAAGACTCGCCCCTTCCCCCACCCTTTTGTCCAGGCAACTGGCACTGCTCTTCCTTCCCATAAGGCTGAACAAAGGATGTGGACACGAGGGTCGTAGTCTAAAATGTATTGCTCATCGGTAACAGTGAATTCAGATAAATCTTTGGTAATCGGATGTTGAGAATCCCTTACGCTTACTTGATACTCTCGCAATTTGGGATGAGTAACAAAATGTCCACCAATCATTGCCCTATACTCTGGGCAGTCTCGGAATGAATCAGCCGCCGAATGTATCCCTACAAATCCCTTCCCCTTGGCTACAAAATTCAACAAACCATTCTTCTGGGTAGAGGAGAGGTTACCAAGGGTATAATAAAAGACAATCAAGTTATAGGAATTTAGTTTAGCTGACTTAAAGATTGAAAGGTCATCCTCAATGTAGTCAACATCCTGGCCTTCAACATCTTCCAAAGCCTTCCTAATTACCTGCCCACAACCTTTAAAGTCATGAATCTTACCACCAGATAATAGTAACAATTTAATCTTCTGCATCCAAATCTCCTCCTATGTCTTAACCCACCCTTTTGCTCGTTCAATAGCCCTCTTCCAGCCAGAGGACAACCTTTCTCTCTCCTTTTTATTCATCTTGGGAATAAAGACTCTTTCCTTTTCCCACAAATTAGCAATCTCTTCCTTTGACCTCCAGAATCCTACTGCTAATCCAGCAAGATATGCCGCCCCCAGAGCGGTAGTCTCCGAAGTATGAGGACGCACCACCGAAACCCCTAAGATATCAGCCTGAAATTGCATTAAAAAGTTATTTTCAACTGCCCCTCCATCCACCCTTAACTCTTTAATCTTCATACCCGAATCAGACAACATTGCCTCAAGCACATCCTTGGTTTGATAAGCAATTGACTCTAAGGTTGCTCTGATTAGGTGGGCTTTATTGCTTCCCCGGGTTAAGCCAACTATTATCCCCCGGGCATACATATCCCAGTGAGGAGCCCCCAAACCCACAAAGGCAGGAACTAAATAGACTCCCCCACTATCTGGCACCTGCAAGGCATATTTTTCACTTTCTCTGGAATTCTTTATAATCTTTATCTCATCTCTCAGCCATTGAACAGCAGCTCCGGCAATAAAGATACTTCCTTCTAAGGCATACTTTACTCTTTTATCAATACCCCAGGCAATGGTAGTAAGCAAGCCCCGCTTTGAATTTACTGCTTTATCTCCAGTATTTAAGAGCATAAAGCAACCGGTCCCGTAAGTGTTTTTAGCCATCCCAGCCTTAAAGCAAGCCTGCCCAAATAAAGCTGATTGCTGGTCACCAGCAATACCAGCAATAGGAATACCCTCAATAAGTGGTCCTTGTTTTATTGTCTGGCCATAAACCTCGCTGGAAGACTTTACCTCCGGCAACATCTTCCGGGGTATATTTAATCTTTTTAACAATTCTTCATCCCAGCAAAGCTGATGGATATTAAAGATAAGTGTGCGACTGGCATTAGTATAATCAGTAACAAAGGTTTTACCTCCAGTTAAATTCCAGATAAGCCAGGTGTCAATATTCCCAAATAAGACCTCTCCCTTCTTAGCTTTTAATTTTACTCCGGGGATATTATCTAAGATCCACTTTATCTTTGTTCCGGAAAAGTAAGCATCTAAGACAAGCCCGGTCTTTTTCTGAAAAGTCCTCTCCAACCCTTCTCTTTTTAACTTATCACAAATGGAGGCAGTCCTCCTGCACTGCCAGACAATAGCGGGACATACTGGCTTTCCGGTATCTTTTTCCCAGGCTACAGTCGTCTCTCTTTGGTTGGTAATCCCAATTCCCGATATTTCTTCGGCTTTAACTTTACCATGTCTTAAGGCTTCTTCTATAGTGCTTAAGGTTGTCTTCCAGATCTCCAGAGGGTTATGTTCTACCCAACCTAACTGGGGATAATACTGCTTAAACTCCCGGTAACTTTTAGATACAGCTCTACCTTGATGATTAAAAATAATCACTCTGGTTCCTGTTGTCCCCTGGTCAATAGCCATAACAAACTTTGCCATCTTTATCTCCTCTTTAATCTTCCGGTATTGCCAAAAAACTTCACCTGGCTAAACCTGTTCCTGACAGGTTCAGGAATAGTTATAATTCTCTTCTGATAGCTAAAGTATTACCTTAATTCAAATTATATACATCCGCTCAAAATCTGTCAACTCTCTTTTGAAGATATTCTCTAATTGCTACTACTCTTTCAATTTCAGCCGGAGGAGGCAACTCATCGGAAACACCTAAGATAAGATGGGGATAGAAAAGATTTACTACTCTTTCTGTAAACTCAAGCAATTCTTCTTCTGGATAATTAGGCAGGAACATAATAGCCGGAATACCGTCAAGTAAGACTTTATCTCCAACTGCTTCCTTTATCTCTTCAATCTCTACATCTCCTTGCGGTAATGAAGTTAAAGCTTCAAATCCATCAAAATCAAGCTGGGGAAGAAAGGGTAAAATCCCCTTCAGATGACCATCAATATGAATATGGCAGAATTTACCTGCTTTGTGAAGTAGTTCTATCCTTCTATTATAATAAGATAAAAGATACCTCTTAAATAATTCTGGTGAGATTAACATTGAATCAAGATTCTCACCAAAATTTATTATCTTTAAAGGTGACCTTGTAACTACCTCATAGAGTCCTTCTTCAGTCTCCTCAGCTACTTTCATAAATTCTTCTACTTTCTTTGGCTCATCGTGCAATGCATAGATTGTCCTTTCAAACCCCATAAAGTTAATTATTAATAATTGTAGGGGGCTTCGCCGAAGAAGATAAATTTGAGGTATCCCTAAATTGCCGAAAATTTCCTCTGCTTTATAATAATCTTCATCTCTAAAGAAATACTCAACATCTTTTAATATGTATTCTAATATTTTAAGGTCATCTATCTTTTTGCAGGCAAATTCTACTACTCTTGCCTCACCACCAACCTGTTTTTGCACCTCTTTTAACTCTCCAAGAGGTGTTTTATAAATAATTATTAACTTATCATCTTCTCTTTTCTGTTCAAGTCTTACTTTCTTAAATGTCAACTGCAAGGGATTTATATGCAGGGTCTCCGGACAGTAACGAGGAGACACCTTCAATTCTTTATAAACATCTATTAAGCTTTTATCCTTAAATTGAGCTGGCAGGCTCCCTTCTCTCTTATTACCATCATACCAGTAATAAATTCTTGGCTGCCAGGGAATTAGAGCAGGTTTTTTCCCCTCAAAAATATCAATAACTGCTTTCTTTATATCCATAAACTCCTCCTTGGATTGAAAGACCAGTAGGGGCAATTCATGAATTGCCTCTGCTAAATCTGTTCATTTTGGTCTGATTATAGCAAATAGATTTTAGTTAGTCAAGTAAACAAAGACCTAGCCTTAACAGGGGCAGCCTGCGATGATAACGCAACCTGAAGGTTGCGACTACCTTGATTCAAAGGCAGAAGTGTGCTATACTGAGAAGTGGGAAGTGGGAAGAAAAGTCCATAGTCCATAGTCCATAGTCCATAGAGGACAGGGAAGTGGAAAGTCTGTTGACCATTGACTCTTATTAGAGTGTCAAGCTCCTTTGGAGTGCATTGACCGTGTCAATGCATGTCAAACTTTCGTTTGACACTCCAGGTTGTTGCACTCCATACCTTGACACTTTGATACATTGACACTTTGACACTTCTTTACTCTGTTTTCTATGGACTTAAAAAGAGAGGAGGGAAATGTGAAGGAAGATATTCCTACTGTTTATCAACCAAAAGATATTGAGGATAAGTGGTATGACTTCTGGCTGAAGAAGGGTTATTTTAAAGCCGAGATTGATTCCAAGAAGACTCCCTTTACTATAGTAATCCCTCCTCCTAATGTTACTGGCTCACTCCATATGGGACACGCCCTCAATAATACTCTTCAGGATATCTTAATTCGCACCAAAAGGATGCAGGGAAAGATAACTTTATGGCTTCCGGGAACAGACCATGCCGGCATTGCTACTCAAAATGTAGTAGAGAAAGAACTAGCCAAAGAAAAATTGAGTCGGCAGGCATTAGGACGGGAAAAATTCTTGGAAAGAGTCTGGCAGTGGAAAGAAGAATATGGAAATACTATTATCAATCAGTTAAAAAAGTTGGGGGCTTCCTGTGACTGGACAAGACTTCGCTTTACTATGGATAAAGATTATTCCCGGGCAATCCAGGAAACATTTGTCCAACTTTACAAAAAGGGGTTAATTTATAAGGGTAAGTATATCATCAACTGGTGTCCTCGCTGTCAGACTGCTCTTTCTGATATTGAAGTTGAACACCGCCAGACAAAGGGCTCTTTGTATTATATCAAATATTTTTTTGACTCTTCTTCTGATTTTGTTACTGTGGCTACTACCCGACCGGAGACTATGTTAGGGGATACAGCAGTAGCTGTCCATCCTCAGGATTCGCGTTATAAAAAGTTAATCGGTAAGACTTTAATCTTACCAATATTGGAAAGAAGGATTCCTTTAATTGCTGATGAGTATGCTGACCCTGAATTTGGCAGTGGGGCAGTAAAAGTAACCCCCGCTCACGACCTATCCGATTTTGAAGCCGGAAGGCGGCACAATCTTCCCCAGATAATTGTAATTGGTCCTCAAGGGAAGATGACCCGGGAAGCTGGTCCTTATCAGGGGATGGAACGTTATCTCTGTCGGGAGAGACTGGTTAAGGACCTAAAAGAGAAGGGCTATTTAGAAAAGGTAGAAGATTATCCTCTCCCTTTAGCCTTCTGTGCCCGCTGTCAAGAGGTGATTGAGCCCTTACTCTCTGAACAATGGTTTGTGAAGATGAAGGAGTTAGCTAAACCAGCAATCTCAGTAGTAAAAGAAGGGAAGATTAAATTTATTCCTTCCAGATGGGCTAAGGTTTACTTGGATTGGCTGGAGAATATTAAGGACTGGTGCATATCAAGACAAATCTGGTGGGGACACCAAATACCAGTCTGGTATTGTCCAAATAAGGAGTGTCCACCCATAGCCTCTCTTTCTACCCCTAAGGAGTGCCCAAATTGTGGAAGCTCTTCCTTATCTCAGGACCCTAATGTCCTGGATACCTGGTTTTCTTCTGGACTCTGGCCCTTTGCTACTCTGGGCTGGCCAGAAGAGAGCGAAGACCTGAAGTATTTTTATCCTACTTCAACTTTAGTCACTGACCGGGGAATTATCCATCTCTGGGTAGCTAGAATGATTATCTTAGGGTTAGAATTTTTAAAGGATATTCCCTTTTCTCAAGTTTACATTAATCCTACAGTCTTTAATATTGAAGGGAAAAGGATGAGTAAATCTCTGGGCACCGGGGTTGACCCTCTGGGCTTAATGGAGAAGTATGGAACAGATGCTACCAGATTTGGTCTAATTACACAGTGTGCTAAAGACCAAGACCTAAGATTTTCCGAAGAAAGTCTGAAGGCAAGTAGGAATTTTGCTAATAAACTCTGGAATGCCTCCCGACTTGTCTTGATGAATCTTAAGTCAGGGATGGCAGAGGGCAGGGAAGTGTCAAAGCGTCAAAGTGTCAAAGTGTCAAAGTGTCAGTCAGAGGACAGAGACCAGAGAGCAGAGCCCCCGGTAGGAGTGCCTTCAGGCACGATTAGATCGGAGTCAAAATTCAAAATTCAAAATTCAGAAGACAAATACTCCTTAGCTGATAGATGGATTCTTAGTCGCTATAATCAGGCAGTCAGGGAGGTGACTGATTGCTTAGATGAATATAATTTCGGGGAGGCGGCAAAGACTTTATATCAATTTATCTGGAGTGAATTTTGTGATTGGTACCTGGAGATAGCCAAGTTGGATTTGTATGAGGGGGCAGAGAAGTGTCAAAGTGTCAAAGTGTCAAAGTGTCAGTCAGAGGACAGAGACCAGAGAGCAGAGCCCCCGGTAGGAGTGCCTTCAGGCACGATTACATCAGAGTCAAAATCCAAAATCCAAAATCCAAAATCCAAAATCCAAAATTCAGAAGATAGGGGGCGAAAAGAGATTGTCCAAGATATTCTTAGTTATGTCCTAAGCAACACTTTAAAACTCCTTCACCCCTTTATGCCTTTTATTACTGAGGAGATCTTTCAAAGACTACCTCATGAAAAAGAGAGTATAATGGTCTCTTCCTGGCCTGAACCTAATCGGGAAGAGATTGACAAGGTAGCTGAAGGGAAGATGGAAAAGATTTTTGCGGTAATTAAGGCAATTAGGAACTTAAGGGCAGAGGTAAAGATACCTCCAGATAAAAGAGTTAATATTCTTCTTAAGGTTGCTAATTTTAGTGATTATGAGTTATTAGAAGATAATAAAGATTACCTCTTTTTGCTCTCCAAAGTTGATAACCTGAAGATAGAACAGGAGTTAAAAGAGAAGCCTAAGTTTGCTCTTTCAGCCGGAGTAGGGAACTTAGATATCTATTTGCCTCTTAAGGGAGTAGTAGATATAGAAAAAGAGATAAAGAGGTTAGAGAAGGAGAGCTTTCGTCTTAAAAAGGAGCTCTTTAGGGTAGAGGAGAGATTATCTAATCAAAAGTTCCTTGAATTAGCCCCGGCCGAAGTAGTGAAAAGAGAAAAGAGCAAGCGGGAAGAGACCTTACTGGCCTGGGAAAAGGTTAAAGAAAGACTAATTAGCCTAGGCTGATTCTGAGGCCTAACGAGGTTTGCTTTTTAAGACTTTAGTCCAGGCTTTTCTTAAAGAAGTGAAGACCTCTAAAACTTCTTTTATTTGTTCAAGACCTCCCTTTTCCAGTTGCCGCTGTAAATAGTCGTACAATATATAAAGGTTCAGGGCTAATTCATCAGCTCTTAAGTCTAAGGAGAGCTTAAGCTCCTCCAATATTTCCTGAGTTCTTCTTATTCCTTGCTGGGCTGTCTTCTTTTTCTCTTTCTTTGAGCTTATTGCTTTTTTCAAAGAGAGTATTGCCTCATCATAAAGCAAAAATAGAAGTTGTTCTTCTTGGGCAGTAAGGATTTGCCGGAGCTTATATATCTGGTGAGGCTCACCTTCAGTAAGTAGTTTTGGTCTTAATCTAATTTTACTCCTCCCCTGTTCAACCCAGATTATATGTTAATAAACCACAAGATTCCACAAGATTATCACCAGAGATTAAAATAAAATCCCAAACCTTTATCTGCTCTCTTTGGATTTCCACCAAAGGTGGCTTGGTCATTGGGATTTTGGATTTGTTTTGGATTTGGTAGTATTTGGATTTTGGATTTCATTTGGATTCTGTGTTAATCTGTGTTAATCTGTGGTTAATAGGTTAGTTCTTAGTTGTTAGTTCTTAGTTGTTATTGGGATTTTGGATTTGCCCGTCCTCCGCAGTAGCAGGCTACTGCTACGGAGGATGGATTTTGGATTTGGTAGTATTTGGATTTTGGATTTCATTTGAATTCTGTGTCCTCTGTGGTTTTATTCGTGTTCATTCGTGGTTTTATTTATCTGTGTCCATCTGTGTTAATCTGTGGTTAATTTGTGTTTATTCGTGTTCATTCGTGGCTAAATAGTTACTCCAAAAGCTTTTAAAAGTGATCTGCTAACCAGACATATGGACTCTCCTTGGGAAAAAGCACATTGAGCAGTGGTTTTAGGCTACTGCTTACTTCTAGATCAGAATCACCTAAAATATCCCTTACAGTTCTATACCCCACCACTAACTGAATTAACTTAGATTGTGGTAGATGGAGAAAGTCTTCTGCCTTCCTCCCCGGGAAGATGTTCAGAGAGCCAGCACAAACTTGAAGGGTTACACTTCCAGTATCGGCTCTAATTTCTAAAGAGCCTGAATAACCTCCAAGATTAGAGTCAGAAATCCTCCGTTCAATCTCCCCCCTTATTTTTTCAAACAAAGTCTTCTGATTAATTATTCTCATCATGCCACTACCAGCTTTAGGATACTGAGTTATTAATTCGCACCCATACCGACGAGAAAATTCAGCAAGTGGATGGTCTGGCGGCATGAACAAGGTAATGTGCCCACATCTTCGTTCTACAGCCATTTTAGCAAACTCATAAAATAGTGTAGGAAAAACCTTATCTTGCTTACTTTCAACTTCTATAATATTTACTTCTTGCTCCGACCTGTCAAAAACAGCATAAGCCAGGACCTGCTCATTATTATCCATAATAAGAAAATCATCTGGTGGTTGTCCAGAGCTCGACCCTTTCGGAAATTCGGAAAAATGTTCTTTTGTTCTTATAATGCTACATGTTCTGCCCCGGTTATTTTCATTGTAAAGCTCAAGCACTGAATCAATATCTTCCTTTTCAATTTTCCGAATTTTATAATCTCCCAGATCACCTCTAGCATTCTCAGCATCTCGGGTAGAAACTGTTAATTTATGCGAAGGTAAACAAACTGCATAACCAAATTTAGTATAGAAATTTGAAATGCCAAATAACATTGAAACATCATAGCCTTCACTCTTCATGTATTCTACGGTATCTTCCATAAGCTTTCGCATATAACCTTTCATTCTCTGCTCTTCTTTGGTTTCAACTCTACCAATTCCTCCCATTCTAACCAATGCTTTCCCAATTCTCATTTGGTAATCAATTACTACTAAGAAACTTACAACTTCATCATTTACTAATAACTCTCTGAGGTGCTCTCTACCCTTATCTTCTGTCCTTATTCTCATTTTTGCTCCCTTACTTCTCCTTCCTCCCTTTCACAACTAAAATGCCCTAATTCACCCTTCTTTGGAACTACTATTCCGCTATAACCCTTGAAGAATTCTTCAACAGCTAAAGTTTCAAAAAATTCCCCTCTTTTATTGTAAGTTTTTTTTCTCTTCTTTACTTCAACCTCATAAATTTCATTCTCTTTTAGCCCTATCTTTTCAAGTGGTCTCAAGACCCCGTTTTCATATTTTACTTTTAAAGCCATTTTTACCTCCAATAAATGTGACCTCTTAACATTCTACATCGCCTCCCTGAGATTGTCAAGTTGCCCCTCCTTATCTTTTATTTTTACTTCTATCTCTCCTTCACAGCCTGATTGGATATAAATAACTTCTTCTGCACGGTCGTAAGACCATTTCAGATCGCAGGAAGCGCTGATGTTGACCTGTGAGCTATCAAACAAGTCCTGAGGATAGTAGATTTCCGTGGGTGCGCCCATCGCCGCACCATAATATTTATACCTGAACGATTTAGATTCGGGGGAATACAGCAGTTCAATGGGTTTGCCCGCCGTGTATCTCGGGTATGGTCTGCGAAGAATGTTGAAGTAATACGGCTTGATTTCCCGATTATGGTTAATGATGCCCCAGTCGCCATCGCTTGGGTGGTAGACCCATACCGCTGAGCCGATGAATAGCTGGTCCTGCATATGCAGATTCTCTTTTATCCAGTCGGTCACAAAAGTAAATTGAGAGGGTCGGGGAGCGCCGTACTCACCGATTAACAGCGGTGCGCTCATTCTCTCGGCGTCCTTCTTATACCTTTTGTACTTCGCCCTTACATCTTTAGGGGTTTCCTTCCACAATATTGTCAGCCCCTTGCCCGGGAGGTAAGCATGGGGGAAATATGGGTGCGGTGCGTAAACAATGTTGCGGTTAGTTTCCTTCCATGAGATTCCAATCCTTATGAAGTTGAACCCAAATTTTTTAAGTATATCAATGTCCTTCGGTCCGTAAGGAAATGGGTAGTCGTAATTGCCGGGGGTGTTTGCCCCGCGGAAAAGCACGACGCGCCCGAATTGGTCGTAAATAAACTCACCCTCGGTATGGAACTCGAGCACCGTGCCAGGATTATAATCACATTCACTCCCGGCGAAACAGCTCAGACCGAAGGCAGTCGTAACGATAAAAATGAGAAACGACATTAAACCTCTGAAAAAACTGAGAAGCATCTTTACCTCCTTTTGTAGTGGGTATAAAAGTGAAGTTGTTTCACTTCTATACCCACTACTAGGGATCGTTTCTGAATCTTTGGGATTTTCGGGAAATCGCCTCTAAAAGAGAACCCATATTTGTAGTAAAGGGATATGCTCCGCATGGCCTTCCTTTGAGGTCTATCCATTCGTAGGGATAGTAGGGTAACACTCTTTTTAACAATTCATTGGCTTTTTCAAAGTCCCTGACCGCGAATCTAGCCGAGATCTCATACCCGCAGATCCAAGGCCAAACGGCAGAATTTAGATACATTCCGGGTTTGAGTTTGAGCGGTCCGGTTTCTTCATATGGGGGAAGGACATTGACCGCTCCATACTCATTCCAAAGAACTTCCTCCATTTTATTGAGCATGGTTTTAGCTCTATCATTCGGGGCTATACCAAAAGTAATTAAAAAAGAAGTGTCTTGATTTAATTTATAGTCGGGTTTT
>Ga0210051_1003236_pt1 | contig 16241 bp, 15 predicted proteins | sample CryGey092014_all_FD_185464 | JGI IMG/M metagenome (GOLD analysis project Ga0210051, IMG submission 185464) | Groundwater microbial communities from aquifer - Crystal Geyser CG23_combo_of_CG06-09_8/20/14_all (SPAdes) (version 2) | ecosystem: Environmental > Aquatic > Deep subsurface > Groundwater...
AGATGGTTTTGCCGTTGTCCAAATGATTTGATTCTGGGGATATAAAATGCCTTGGCTGAGATTTTAATTGAAAAAAGACCCCTCTAATCAATTTTTTCATTTTTAAGGCTCAGTGTCTGAATCACAGTATAGCTGTACAACGCCATTACCCTTATATTTTTCAGGAAGCGTACCTTTTTCGGTCTCTGCATAATACCAGTAACCCAAATCCGCAAACCAGGGTATTACATCAGGTTTTTTCCCTTCAAAAACAGCCATCATCCTTTCTTTGAAGGTCACTTTTTCTCCTTTTTAAAAAGTCTCCTTCTTGCCTCTGTCTCGAAGTCCAGCACCTTTTTAAATCCAAAATTCATAATTATAAGCGGGACAGTGTAAAGGGCAAGCCTTATAATGTCAAACCTTGTCCCGAGAAGCCGCCTTATAATTGAACCTCGTGAATAGAATTCTCTCCATGCCCACCCGCTTCCGTTCTGAAGTTCATCCACAGACATCTGCGCCGGTTTGAAAACCACATTTTCCGTATCATATTTTCTCCAGTCTGTGTCTATTATGCGGTTTTCTTGCGATAATTTTTTATGCAGGCGCGTTCCGGGCAGTGGTGTCAGGTTAGTGAATTGCGCCAGGTCAATCTTTGCATCATAGATGAAATCCACTGTCCTCTTAAAAACATCTTTATCATCGCTGTCAAAACCAAATACAAATGCACCAAGTACCACTATGCCATAATCATGCAGCCGTCTGACATTACTTTTGAATTCCTCAATCTTGTTCTTTGATGTTCCAATCTCACCCATGCTCTGTTGTGAGACGGTCTCAAATCCCATGAATAAAGCAGTACATCCACTCTTTTTTGCCAATTGGAGCAATTCTAAGTCTTCGGCGATATTGACAGAAGACTGTCCAGCCCATTTGATTCTAAGCGGAATGAGTGCCCTGAATAATTCCTTGCTATATCTTTTGTTACCAGCGATATTATCGTCAATAAATCCGACAAATCCTGATTTCAAGAACTTAATCGATTTGACTGTGTCTTCAACCGGTTTTGAACGGTATCGCTTGCCGAATACACCGGAAACAGAACAAAACGAGCAATCATACGGACAGCCCCTGGTAGTCTGGAAAGTATCCTTGACAAAATAAGTCCATTTTTTATAAAGGTCTCTCCTTGGTTCAGGAAGTCCAATTAGACTGGGAGGCTCTGCATTGCGGTAGATTTTTTGAAGTTTATTAGACTGAAAATCCTCAATTAACTGCTGCCAGGAACCTTCTGCTTCTCCGACTACTACCGCATCACAATACTGAAGGGCTTCTTCAGGAAGAACAGATGGATGCGGACCACCCATAACAATTTTGGCTCCGCGCGAACGAAATCTTTCAGCAATCCTGTATGCTCTGGGTGCAACAGCAGTCATTGCGCTTATGCCGACTAAATCAGCACCGTCGTCATAATTAATCTTCTCAACATGTTCGTCCAGAATTTTAACATCAATCCCCGGCTTTGTAAGTGACGCAACTGTCGCAAGTCCCAGGGGTGCAAATTTAAAAGCAAAGCCTACTCTTTTTGCATAGTCTTCATCCTTGCCAGGCGATATTAATAAAACTCTCATCTCTTCCTTCCTTCCATAAATTATTTTTTCAATTCTTTTTCCAGAAATTTCTTTCTCAGTTTTGTGTTGAAATCCAGCGCTTTCTTGAAACCGAGATTCATTATTATAAGCGGGATAGTGTAAAGGGCAATCCTTATAATGTCAAATCTCGTACCGAGAAGCCGCCTTATAATTGAACCTCGTGAATAGAATTCTCTCCACGCCCACATATTACCCTGCTGAAGTTCATCCACAGACATCTGAGCTGGCTTAAAAACAACATTTTCCATATCATATTTTGCCCAGTCTGTGTTTATTATTCGGTTTTCTTGCGATAATTTTTTATGCAGGCGCGTTCCGGGAAGTGGAGTCAGAATGCTGAACTGCACAAGGTCAAGCCTTGCATCATAGACGAAATCCACTGTCCTCTTAAAAACATCCTTATCGTCACTGTCAAAACCAAACACAAATGCACCAAGCACCACTATGCCATAATCATGCAGGCGTTTCATATTTGTTTTGAATTCTTCAATTTTGATCTTTGATGTTCCAATTTCACCCAGACTCTGTTGCGAAATGGTCTCAAATCCAATGAACAAGCCGGTACACCCGCTCTTCTTTGCAAGTTTGAGCAACTCTAGGTCTTCGGCGATATTGACAGAAGACTGTCCCACCCATTTGATTCTAAGCGGAATGAGTGCCTTAAATAATTCCCTGCTATATCTTTTGTTGCCGGCGATGTTGTCGTCAACAAATCCAACAAAGCCTGCCTTTAAGAATTCTATTGAGCTGACAATATCCTCCACGGGTTTTGAGCGGTAAGCCTTGCCGAACACACTTGAAACAGAACAAAATGAACAATCATATGGACAGCCTCTCGTGGTCTGAATAGTATCCTTTATAAAATAAGCTCCTTTTTTATAGAGACTTCTCCTGGGTTCGGGAAGTCTTATAAGTCCGGGTTTTTCATTGTTGGAATAAAATTTTTCAAGATGCCCATTTTCAAAATCGTCAACCAGTCTTTGCCAGGAACCCTCGGCCTCTCCTATAACAACAGCATTGCAATGTTGGATTGCCTCTTCTGGAAGAGCGGACGGATGTGGACCACCCAGAACAACCCTGGCTCCACGCGACCGGAATTCTTCAGCAATCCTGTATGCTCTGGGTGCAGCAGAAGTCATTACGCTTATGCCAACAAGGTCTGCTCCATAATCATAATCAATTTCTTCAGTATGTTCATCCAGAATATATACGTCTATTCCGGGTTTTGTCAATGCAGCAACAGTTGCAAGCCCCAGTGGCGGCAATCTAAATGCAAGACCAAGTCTTTTTGCATAGTGTACGTCCTTACCCGGCGATATCAATAAAACCCTCATAGCTTCTCCTCTCTAATACCTATACTTCACTCCCTATTCAATCTCTCTTTTTAAATCTGCAAGAGAGTCAAAAACAAAGTCTGGTTTAAGAATAGCTTCTTTTAACATTTCTTTCTGAGTTTCTCCTGTTAGCAACAGAATAGCAGTAAGGCCAAATTCTGTGCCCATTTTCATGTCTGTGTATAGCCGATCACCCACGATAGCCGTATTTTCTTTCTTAGCCTTTAATCTTTTTAAAGCTACTTCTATCATCTCTCTGTGCGGCTTACCTAACACTTTTGGTTCTACTCCTGTGGCTGCTGTTATGGCCTGGGCAATGGAGCCGCAATCAATCAATGGGCCCTTATCGCTGGGGCACGTCCTATCAGGATGAGATGCAATGAATCTTATCCCTTGATGGATAAAAAGACAGGCTTTCATCAGTTTCTTGTAAGTAAGACCTGTATCAAAACCTAACACTACATAGTCCGGATTTTTATCAACTATTTTCAAATCTCTTTTCTCCAGTTCTTCTCTAAAACCATCTGTACCCAATAAAAAGATACGGTTACCACTATTCTGCGCTCTGATATAATCCGCTGTCACCTGGGAAGAAACTAGAATATTTGAAGGTTCAACTTCTAATCCCAATTCTCTTAATTTCTTAACGTGCTCTCTGACACTTTTTGAGGAATTATTTGTCAAAAATAAAAAATTTTTGCCTTGCTTTTTTAATAAATACAGCAACTGCTTTGCTTCAGGAAAAAGATTATCTCCAAGATAGATCGTGCCATCTAAGTCAAATATAAAATGCCGAAGGTTGGCTAATTTTTGGTTCATCTTTATATCACAACTCTATCTGAACTTATTTCCTGCTCAGAAGTTTTATCATCCTCTGGGGAAAATTCGTCAGTATTCCGTCAATGCCGCAGGAAATAAAATACTCAATGTCCTTCTCGGTATCAGCCCAGAATACGTTTGCTCTCATACCGTTTACATGCACTTCATCCATAAATTCTCTACTCACCAGGTCTCTGTCAGGTTGAAGAAGTTTGATTCCGAGACTCCTGCATAAAGAAACATAGTTTTTGGCATTCTGCTGTCCCTCAAGAAGAATAAAATTTAAGTATCGGTCAACCCTTCTTATTTTTTCGAGACCTTTAACCGTATCAACAGCGATAAAAGTTCTTTCTTTCAGTTCTTTTCTGTTTTTAAAAACATTAGCAAGTCTTTCTTCCGAAATCCCCTCAACCGAAGGGCCAAGCACCTTTAAATGAACATTTAACTGCACGGGAGCAGGAATAACCTCAAGCACTTCTTCCAGTGTCGGCACTTCTGATTCTTGTAACTTCATTTTAAACCACTTCAAATTTTCATCTGGAATGATGCTGTTGATTGCACGAAGTGCTTTTATTTCTTTAAGCGTCAGATGACAAACCTTACCTGTGCCATCGGTCGTGGAATCTACGGTGCCGTCGTGCATAAGCACAAATTTCCGGTCCTTAGTCATCTGGACGTCGAATTCAATCATATCCACGCCCAACTCAACCGCCATTTTTATTGCGGGAATGGTATTCTCCGGCGCAAAAGAAGGATCACCCCTGTGCGCTACAACTTTTACTTTATTCATTTTTTCTCTCACGAAATTTTAACCCTTCGGTGCGCTGGCCGCTGCAGGAATTGCTTTTATTCCTCCTGGTCCAAGAACCGTAAAATTTACTTTATGCGTTTTTCCGTCAAGTTTAACAGTTAGCTCCAGGGAATTTTGATTTTCAACGTTATCTGCAAGAACACTGAACTTACAGCGGAATCTTTCAGTCACCGGGCTGGAAATCTTCCATCCGGATGGTCCCCTGACTTCAGCGTCTGGTTCAATAACTTTTCCTGCCTTTTTTGTTGAAATTTCAAACATCCGCTCTATTCCTGGATAAAGTACCGGCTCTCCCCCGTAATGAAAAACCACTTCTGTATCACCAATATTTTCCACTGCACTCTGATTATCGAAGGTGAGCAAATCTCTGACTTTTTCATTTTGAAACATCATGGAAACAAGATTTTCCGGCACAGAAAACTTCTGGGCAATCTCTGCCACGCCCGACCTTTCTCTCAGGAATTTTTCCGCAACTTTTTCTGTGCGCTCCGTTAATTCAGAAACGGTTTTCGGCAGACCTGTCATCACTGTTTGTTTGCACGGCGTTATTACGTCTCCCACGACCTTTCTCCATTCGTCAGGAATGATTTTTGTCCCATGCATAATTCCCAGCAATGAACCAAGTGTGGCGCCTGTGCAATCCGTATCATATCCGCAATTGACTGCCTTGCACAATTTATCGCCATAGTCCTTTCCATATAGCAAACCGATAATCGTAAATCCATGATTTGGAATTGCATTGCAGGGCTGATGATGGCCAAAAATCGTTACAATGCGTTCTCTCGCTTCACTCCATTTTACGCCGTTTTCGTAACACCGCACCGCCTCTCTAATCACACGGGATATGTGTGATGAAATCGGAATCATTGAAAGACCTATCTGGATCAGGATTTTCGGATCCTTTATTACAAATGCAGCGCTCTCTGCTGCTGCCCAGAACATTTCACCCCATCTTCCCTCGCCGCCTGTATGGTCTGTGGATGAATCCATCCATGCCATTGAAGCAGCGAGCTGCGGGTCTGCAGGAGCAACGCATGCCCAGATTTCACTCCGGATTGGAGAACCCATCTCGTCTACAAAATAATTCTGGAACGCTCCTGAAATAGGTGGCATTAAACCTCTCTGTATATTGTAAATGCTGTAACTGTACTCAGCATACCAGTGACCGGAGAGATGTTTTATCCAGTAATCAGCAAAATCTTTGAATGTAAGTTTAGAACCCCTGTCTTCGAGCATCTTCAGCCAGACCAGCTGAAAATCCAGGTCGTCATTTGGCAGGGGTTCTGGCGGCACAGGGTCATAGAAAGTAAGACCATGGACATATTTCCTGCCTTCATAAGGAGTCCCGAGAGTGCCTCCGATATTTTTCCCAAGCCAGCATGCAAGCACTTTATCCCGATACTCTTCCCTGTTCAACCCAATCTTCTCCACTTCCCCCTCCTTTAAACTTTGATTACCTTTTCTTTCCTTGCTGATTCATATGCTGCAATTATGATTTGCAGATTCCGCCTTGCCTCATAGCCATCCGTGGGTATTCTTGCACCTGTTTTTACTGCCTGGAAGATGTCCTGAAAAATACCGGTGAAAGAATTTCCTGGTATCCCCGAGACATCTGGATAATTCCAGGTATTCGTATCGTTTGAAAATATAGCCAATGGTTTTCCTTCTTTTCCAAAGACAATTGAACCCTTTTTACCATGGACCTCATTTACTGCCTGTCCACCTGCTTTAACTGCCCAGGAAATCTGTATGCTCGTTGTTCCACCATTGGAATGTTTCATCAACATGAATGCAGAATCATCAACATCTATGTTGTGATAGTAAGTGTTAACTTGTGCATACACTGAAACAATGTCTGCCCCCATAAGTTCTCTGGACACATAAATGTTGTGATATCCATTATCAATCAAACAGCCCCCGCCAGCCATTTTTGACTTTGTCCTCCAGTCAGGGTCATAAGCGCCCGTGCCGGGATAGTGACCACCTCCCAATCCCTCACTGCGGACAATGAAACGCTCTCCGATAACACCAGAGTTTGTAATCTCTATTGCCTTTTTCATTGCGGGATAATATCTGTAATTGTGCAGCACAGCCAGAATAACTTTGTTTTTTTTAACTGCCTTGAGTATACGGTCAACTTCTTTTAGATTTGTCGCCAGGGGTTTTTCTGAGATGATATTTACTTCTGCATTTGCTGCATCAATGACCACTTTTTCATGAAGGAAATGGGGTAGGGCAATATCAACAAAATCAAGTTTCTCCTTTGCCAGCATTTCTCTGTAATCTGTGTATAAGTGACCTTGCTCAATGCCAAAAATTCCGCTAACTTTCTCAACCCTCTCCTTTGCAACATCTGCAAGCGCCACAACCTTTACATCATTTGTTGGCAATTCCTTGAACGCTGGGACATGCCCATCTTCAACAATCCTTCCACAACCGATAATCCCGATCCTGAACATCTGCTTCTCCCTTATCCGTCCATCGTTTGATTTTATTTCACTTTCACCGGCTTTCCTGTGTGGCCTGATTCCCATGCGGCTTCAGTGAGCTCAATAACACGAAGTCCTCCGATTGGCGGGGATTCATTTTTTTCTTTTTTAAGAATCACATTTATAAAATTTGCATCAGGATTTGATGTTGGTTGCGGTAATTTAACCTCTTCTGGTGCCTTATTTAATTTACCTTTTTGATGCAAGAGCGTCTTATAATCATAGAGAGAGAATAATATCCCTTTTGTGCCCCAGATGGTAATATTCTCTAAGAAAGTAGGTGATTCAGCCACAACAGCAATTGTTGCTTGTGCACCATTTTTAAATTTAACTGAAATTGCAGAGTTAATATCAACGGGCGTACCAACATTGTCAATGTATCCAAAAACTTCTAAAGGAGACAATCCAGTTGTCCATAGTATTATATCAATCAAATGACTTCCAGAATCATTTAACTGTCCACCACCGCTTAATTCCTGAGTCTGTCTCCAGGTTCCTCTATAGGATACATACCAGTTCTGACTCTGCATCGCGCTGACAAAACGCACTTCTCCCAATTTCCCTGACGATATAACATCCTTCATATATCTGAATGCTGGCATATAATGACGCTGATAGGAGAGGAGAACAACTTTTTTCTTTTCTTTTATCTTTGCAATTAATTTCTTGGCGTGCTCAACCTTGCAAACCATTGGTTTTTCCAGCATCACATGAAGCCCTTTGTCCAGAGAATCCATTGCCTGTTGAAAATGAAGGGTATGTGGAGAAAAAATTCCCACTGCATCCAGTTTAACCTTGTCCAGCATTTCCCTGTAATCTGCAAAAACTTTTGCATCTTTCAGTTTTGGAAATGCTTTCTGAATCTTATTAATCATGGCCAGATTCGTATCAGCCAGTGCCCCAACTTCTGCCTCTCTTGTCTCACCCAATCTCTGCATATGCCCCCGCGCAATGTTGCCGCATCCAATAAAACCCATCCTTATCTTTGCCATTTTTACAAACTCCTTTTTAAGGGGTCAGTAGAAGCGTCCCCTTTTTCCAATATTTTGTTGAGTCTATCAGGAAAATCCGTAACCAGTATATCTGCCCCAATTTCAACCATTTTCCTCAAATCTTCTTCAGTGTTCATGGTCCATGCCGATAGCAAAAGCCCATTTTTGTGCACCTCCTTTACAATTTTATTATCCACCATAGTGTGGACAAGCGAAAATGCATCCGCACCCAACTCAATTGCCACCTGCAAATCTTCCAGCTTATCACTGATAAGCCCTATTTTTATCTCTGGTGCTACCTCCTTAATTCGTTTCACAGAATCCTGATGAAACGAAACAATGCATACTTCCCTTACCATACCCATTGACCTGACAATTTCAATAACCCTGGGCTCAATTCCCTGTTGCTTTATTTCAATGAAGACCCACTTTCCCCTGAGCAATTGCAATGCTTCTTTGAGCGTGGGCACTTTCTCACCTTTGAATTCTTCATTAAATTTCAAACCCGCATCCAACTTCTTTATCTCATCCAGAGTCATATCACGGATAAGTCCTGTGCCGTCTGTTGTGCGGTCCACGTTTTCATCGTGCATTACGATTATTTCCCCATCCTTTGTTGAATGGGTATCCAGCTCTACTCCATCCACTCCGATTTCAAGGGCTTTGCGAAAACTCGCGAGAGTATTTTCAGGAGCATGCCCGCAATCTCCACGATGCCCTATTCGCAGCATAAATCCTCCTTTCCTCACAGCAATTTTGCCGGGAATATATTATCCAACCCAAAAATGCAATAAGGGTCAATTTCTTTTTTGACCCTCACCATCTCCGTTATACCATTTTTCCCATACATCATCTCAAGATATTTGTGCTTTAATTTTCCTATACCGTGTTCTGCAGAAACGGTCCCACCAGCAGCAATTTCCTTTCGCAGAATATCCTCAAAAGTTCTCACTGCTACTGCTTTTTCATCTTCATTCTTCGGGAAGAAATTAAAATGCAGGTGATTCTCTCCAATGTGCCCGAACCGAACAGTCTGGATACTTGATTCTTTCTGAATTGACCTGTAAAGAGCAAAGAAATCCGGAAAAACATTTTCTGGCACAGCAGCATCTATTGCAAGTTTCGTGGATTTGATTTTCTTGAAATATTCGTTTATGTTCTCCGGCAGTTTATGCCTGAAATCAACAAATTCCCTGTAACTTTTTTCATCCTTGCTCATCCATGTATCTACGAGTTCATAGTTTTCAATTAAATTCAGCCATGCATCCAGTCTATCTTCAGATTCCTCATCCTCTATATAAATCGCACAGGCGCACTCAGGGATATTTGGAAAATCCTTTTTCAGGAAACCCAGGCTGTTGCTGTCGAAATATTCCAAGGAAAACGGGCTCACTCTGTCTCCATTCTTAATAAGTTCAAGAAATTCCAATAACCTGTCTTCATTGGGAAAAAAGATTATCATTATGAAACGGGGTGGAAGGGCTGGAATCAGTTCTACATCCACTTCAGTAATGACTCCAAGCGTTCCTTCTGAACCAATGAACAAATCTATCAGGTCCATACCAGGTCTTGAAAAATACCCTGCAGAACTTTTCACAGAAGGGCTTATATAATTAGGGACAGACACTATTTTTTCTTCTAAACCCGATACTTCTATATATCCGTTAGAATCTGCAAAATATTTTCCACGCGGTATTTCAAGAACCCTGCCGGTTGACAGCACAATTCTGATTCTCTTCACATATTTGCGCGTTGAACCAAAACGATAACTGTATTCTCCACTGGCATTGGTGGAGATATTCCCACTGATAAAAGCAGTCCTTTCAGTGGGGAATGGTGGATAAAAAAGATTTCCAGCTTCCAGAGCTTTCAAAAAATCGTTAATAATAACACCGGACTGAAGAGTTGCTGTTTTTTTTTCTTTATCTATCCCTATGATTTTATTCAATTTTTCTATGGATAGAATTGCACCCTGCAGTGGAATTCGGGCTGCAACAGTTCCAGTTCCGCCTGCAGAAATTGTGAGAGGCATTTTCTTGGCAGCGCATTCCTTTACTATCTCAACTATCTCGTCTTCATTTTCGGGAATATATACCGCCTCTGCCTTTCCTTCACAGAAATTGGAGGAATCTTCCAGATACCCAATTATCTCATCCTGCAATTTTTTAATAATCATTTCAACAATCTTTATTCAACATAATCTTTTATCCACCTGCAGAAAAGAAGGTCGGTAAAGAAATAATTGCCGTTTTCCCTGTCAAGTATTCCTTCGTTCATAAGAGATAAAAGCATCTTTCTAATGGCAGAAGGATATCCGAGGTTATGTTCTATCATATACTTTTTGGAAAGAATATTTCGCCCACCGGATACAGCAATTGACTTAAGCAACATTTTTTTAGATGGAATTAAATTTCCCCATTTGGACTGAAATTCTTCAAAGGATTGACGGATAAGTTCATTTAACATCTCTTGGGCATCTCCGGCTTCAATTTTGCCCTTAGAAATACCATAATCCCAAAGTCTATGTGCAAGCATTTGTGCATAATGAGGTACTCCTTGAGAAAATTCAATAATTTGCTTTAGGGATTCATCATCAATCTTGAGATTCGTGGAAATAAATTTTCCTTGTAAAAATTTCCATATTGTTTCTCCTTGCATTTTATCTAAATACATTATGGGTCCAATTTGATAAAATGGCCTGTCGGAAGAATTTACCATATCTGCAAGCAGGTGTTTCTTTGAGCCACAAAATACATAACCAACTTTTCTCTGATGTTGAACTGCCGACCTAATTACCCCTTCAATATGTTTGCCGTTAAAATCCAAAATCTCCTGAAATTCATCAAATACTACAACTATTTTCTTTCCTTTCTTTTCGCTAATTTTCCCTGGCAATTCATATATTTCTGAATCAATACTTTCTATGTTTTGGGGCGCTCGTCCAAAACCAAATGAAAAAAATGGTTTTCCCTTTTCATCAAGTTTTATTTCAGGTCGCAATTGAGGCAAGAACTGCTTTAAGAAATTGAGTGATTTCTCGATGGGACCCTCATATCTCATCAACTCGTTTAAGTATCTTTCCAGCAATCTATTGTAGGAAGAGAATTTTTCCAGGTCAAGATAGACAGTTATTATGCCCTGCTTTTTCAGTTGTCCCAGAACCATGGTAACAAGAGAGGATTTTCCAATCTTCCGGGAAGACATCAAAAATACCTTTTGAGAATTTAACAGGTCTGCTTTAAGTTTTGCGATATCATGTTCTCTATTCCAAAAGTATTTACCTGTGACTGTTTCACCATACACAAATGGATTATCCATATAACCCTCCATTGCACCTTTTGGTATTATACTAATTAGTATAACACTAAAAGGTGTAATTGTCAAGTTAAAATTGCTTTTTACACATGATCCATTCGCCAGAGATAGAAATTGAGGGGGAAGATTAAATCCAGAACTTTTGCCAAGTCAGGCTCAATCTTGAAATTTTTGCTCGGTGGCATTGGACCAAACAATAATCTTACCATTGCCTGCTCAGGCAGTTTAATTTCTTTTGCCGATGTAAAATTTATGGGTCCAAATTTGTCTTCATCAACGCCTGCCATTTGAAATTTGATGCCTTCGGTTTGTGTTCCAAATGATTTAAGTGTTGAATCCAGATCAATAATCTTCAGCATTGCAAGTGGTTCAATAGACCACCCGCCACAAACCTTGAAGAGCACATCAGTCAATGGAGTAAATCGATTTGCCTGAACAACTCTAAGGCTTTCAGCGCCAATTTTCTCAAGGATATTTGAAGCAAGAGCAAGAAATACCTCTGGCTTTCCCCCTCTTTCTATTACAAATTTCTCCTTATCGCCACCAGCAATAACCAGGTATGCCCAATCACCATCTCCCTCACCCAGCCATACTTCCTGTCCAGGTTTACCCAGCATTATTTTATATAATGCTTCATTCCTCTGAACCCGCAGAGGTTCTGATTCATGAATTTCCATAATTTTGCGCAGGTCTGCATTATCTTGGGCATATTTCCTTGCTTCAACTTTTTTTGTCAAATTTAATTTTTTAAGATTCCTCTTCGATAGAATTGTTGCTAAGTTTGCGCCTGTAGTTTCCCATCCAAAACTTCCATATCGCTGTCTGTCTCCCCCGAGGATTGAAATTGGAAATCTGTGTTCTTTCATTTTTGCGATTGCATATTTTAATAATTCACTCATAAATCCCAAACCTCTGAAATCAGGGTCAGTGCCAACCCCGCCAATGCCGCCTGCTTTAATAACTTTGTCATCCACTATAAGATTCAGAGGCGTTAATCCCACATGACTTACAATCCTTCCATCCTTCTTGATAATAAACCGATTCTCAAATTGCACATTTTCTTTCTTCCAGATATGCGGATATTGATTCTGAAAAAACTCCCTTACCCTCTCGTAAGACCTCTCAAGTAATCTCATCAAATCATCATATTCTTCTTCCCTTGCAGGACGTGGTCCATCAATCATAAAATCCTCCATTTAAAATATTGTAAACAGCATCCCGGCAGACAGAACAATCATCACCACCACTGTAGCCCAGGCAATAAAGTTAAATGCCTTTGAATTTATATAACCGCCCATCAATTCTCTTTTATTAACCAACAGGAGTATAAATATCAATAAAAATGGGAGCAGAATACCGTTAATTACCTGTGATATGTACATACCAAGTATCAATGGGAACTTCGGGATTAACACAACTAAGGCGCTGACCACAATAAGACCTGTAAAAATTATGTAAAACTGCGGGGCTTCATTGAACCTCTTATTAACACCTGATTCCCATCCCATTCCTTCACATATTGAATAAGTGGTGGAAAGGGGAATTATTGAAGCAGCGGCAAGGGATGCATTTAATAGACCGAATGCAAAAAGATAACAGCAGAACTTTCCCACCAGTGGTTCCAGTGCCATAGCTGCATCTGCAGCTGTGTCAATCCTGATACCATTCTTAAATAAGGTTGATGCGCAGGCGACCATAATAAAAAGTGCGAACACTTTGGCAACTATTGTACCACTTATCACATCAAGTTTTGAATGTTTATAGTTTTCAATAGAAATTCCTTTCTCAACAATTGATGACTGAAGATAGAATTGCATCCATGGTGCTATGGTTGTACCAACCAGTCCTACCAGCATAACAGTATAAGCAGAAGACCTAAAGTTAAAAGAGGGTATGAAAATTTCTTTGCTTACCTGGGCCCAATCAGGTTTAACAAGTACACCTGAAATTATATATGCAAAGTAGAGAACGCAGACTACAAGAAAAATCCTTTCAGCAGATTTATATGTGCCTTTCACAACGGCAAGCCATATTATCATTGCAGCAAGTGGCACGCCCAGATACTTTTTAACACCGAAAATTTCAGAGCTTGCAGCAATACCTGCAAAATTACTAATTATATTTGCGAGATTTACAAAGAAAATGGCCAAAAGAATAAAAAAAGTAATTTTTACTCCATAATTCTCCCTTATCAAGTCAGCAAGACCTTTACCGGTTATCACTCCCATCCTTGCACACATTTCCTGAACAACTATCAGAGCAATTGTAATTGGAATAAGAGACCAAATCAAAGTATATCCAAAATGTGCACCTGCAAGGGAATAAGTTGCGACACCGCCCGCGTCTATATCAACTATGGCTGTGATTATCCCCGGCCCCATCACTGCAAGAAAAAGCATTATGCCTGCCCACCGCCGCTTCTTCATCTCTTACCTCGTAATCATTTTTATAGTTTTGGTTTCCTTGTTCGTTTTTTCCATGCCAACTGAATTATATGGCTTAAAATGTCATCAACAGTGATAATTCCCTGAATGACATTGTCATGAGTTACCACAGGAATTGCCAGTAAATTATACCTATCAAAAAGATAAGAAACCTTTCTCGCAGTATCGGTCAGGTGTACACTGGCTGGCCTCTTTACCATAATTTCACTGATTTGTTTTTGAGGGTCTGCTAAGAGCAGATGTCTGAAGGTTGTCATACCCAGCAAGTGGCTCTGCTCATCTATTATGTAGGCGTAGTATATTGTTTCTACCCTGCCGGTCATCTCCCTGATACGCGTAATTGCATCTGCAACAGTAATATTCTCAGGAAGCGCAATAAATTCAGCAGCCATCAACCCTCCTGCTGAATTTACTTCATGACCCAGTAATACTGAAAGTTTCTTTGAACGTTCACTTTCCATAAGGAAAAGAAGTTCGTCAACCTCTTTGTCAGGCAGAACACCGAGCAAGTCTACGGCCCTATCTGATGGCATATTGTTCAATATATCCACTGTGCTCTTTGTATCAAGTTCTTCCACAAGTGATTTCTGCATTTCTAAATCCAGCTCAGAAAGTACTTTCACCCTCAGAAAAGTATCCAGCGACTTAAAGAGTGCGCCACGCTCATACACATCAAGGTCCAGCATTATATCTCCGAGATCTGCGGGAGGAATCGTGCTCAATTGCTGCTGACTGACATTTAGACTTATCGTCCCCTTTACCGGATGGATGGCAAGGGGCTGGGCATACTTCCAGGAGATAAAATTGTCTTTTGTAAGATATTTTGAATTTGGGTTAAATAATTTCACAAGTGAATCCACTGCTTGCTCTGCATTAATCCGCCTGATAAGACCTCGCATTCCTGTATCCACATGTGCAATGTGCAAATTATTTTCTGCTTTGAGTAAATGAACATCATTAACCCGCACGACCTTGCGGTTAAAGGTATCCACAATTTGTTTATCAAGAATATCTTTTCTTAAAGCCATTTCATTTTCAGCATAATAAAAATCTTTAAAAACAAGTGCAGATGAATCAAGTAAGAAATAATATTCCTCTTGCCCGGCATCCGGGTCCTTTACAACTGTTTTTATTTCTTCCCAGGGAACAACTGCATAGGTCTTCCTGAAAATACCCCTTGAGAGCACAAGTGAAATTACGCGGGGGTAGGGTTCGGTCGGCCTAACAATTAAATCAAAAATTCTCCCGATAGGATTCCCGGACTTATCCAGTAGATATCTGTTGGTAACTTCAGTAAAAAAAGTAAAAATTTTTTGTGCAAGCATATTTCCTCATTCTTTCGCAAATTCCTCAAGAACCCCGAGGTCGTCCGCCAGGTCAAGCACAGTGTATCTACCTCGTATTTCTCTTGCGTGCAGGATTGCTTTCTCTATATCTTTCTTTGAAACTCCAAACTTAGAAAATGCTCTCGGCGCACCAGCGTCCTTCAGCGCTTTTCTTAATCTTGATTCTGGAATAAAGTTCTTCTTGATGATGTTCCTTATCTTGTTCCAGTTGCGGATAATAAATTGTATCTCTTTCTCTTTTTTCCTCCAGGGTAGATTTTTCTCCCTGAGTTGCGGATAAACCTCCACTGCCATTCCCCTCCCATAAAATCTGTAAATATTCTCTCGCATCTGTCTGCTGTTTATATAATGCTGGCGCAATTTGTCAATTTTAAACCCATTCACATCGAGTTTGAGCAATTTTTCATAGAGACGGGCAGTTACAAGCGTGGCAATTCCAACCTGTTGTCCGTGAAGATTTACCTCTTTTCCTTTTGAATAGTTAAACATATCAAAGAAGTGTGAAATCAGGTGCTCGCCGCCAGATGCAGGAGCAGAAGAACCGGCAATGACCATTGAAATTCCGGCGAGGTTCAATGCTTCAAAAAGTCCCTTGATTGCACCCCGGTTTTTCTTTCCAATCTTTTTAGCGTTTCGAATATAAAAATCCATTACGCCCGCCATCAATTTACCGGGCAGGTTGCAGAAATACTCTTTTTTGACTAAACTTGAGATTCCCCAGTCAATATTGCAGACCGACTTTGAAATTCCGTCCCCAAGACCTGCCAGAATCATTTCGCGCGGTGAGTTCAGACATCTGAGCAAATAGTCAGATTTTCTTTGCATTTCTAAAAATACTTTGCAGGTACCCCCTATACCACTTCATAATGCAGAGGGAAATGAAACTTGTCGAGGGTAAAAGGCTCCATTTTATTTAAGTCCTCACAGAGATGACGAGCAGCATAATCAATTATTTGATTTTTAAATCCTCTTAAGCGAACATACAATTTATTTCCTTCTAATTTTACAAATCCTCCCCTTCTGACAATCATTGCCAGCGTAGGCCAGACATCTTCACGGTCGT
>Ga0210051_1003238_pt1 | contig 16239 bp, 18 predicted proteins | sample CryGey092014_all_FD_185464 | JGI IMG/M metagenome (GOLD analysis project Ga0210051, IMG submission 185464) | Groundwater microbial communities from aquifer - Crystal Geyser CG23_combo_of_CG06-09_8/20/14_all (SPAdes) (version 2) | ecosystem: Environmental > Aquatic > Deep subsurface > Groundwater...
CCATCCATCTGGAAAAGAGCGATGTGGCCGAGGCTTATCGTGACGTGGTAGGGCGCTTCATGGGCGAAGAGTTGCCGATGCGTTTCACTGCCGAAAAAGCAGGATTTTTCAAGCGTTTGCTGGGAGGCATCTGAAATGGATATGATTGCCGGCCTGCTCAATTATCTGCGTGGAAACGAAAAGAAAACGGCTTCGGTTGCCAAGGAGCGTTTGCAAATTATTCTGGCTCACGAGCGTGCGGGGCGCGGAACGGCAACCCCCGATTACCTGCCCGCGCTGCAAGAGGAACTGATGGCGGTCATCGCCAAGTATATCCATGTTGATCGCGACTCCCTGAAAGTCCAGTTGGACAAGCACGACCAGTATGACGTGCTGGAACTGAATATCACCTTGCCGGAAAAGGTCAACGCCAGACGCTGACAGGTGTGAGTTTCAAACGATTTGCCAGACTTGATTCGTGTAAGCTGTAAAGCCTTTGTACCTTCCTGTTGAATATAAAATTATTTATATTCAACAGCTTGTATTCGGTGCATGGAATTTGGTGCCGTTGCCTGGAAGATGGTAGCGATTCCCATAAGCCTGTTTATTTTTCTAGGAGTCTGTCGGACTTGAAGAATCGTAGCGAAAATTTGGCTGGGCGAGGGCAGGTTTTGCTGGTTTCGCAGGTCAATAGTTATTCTATTGACCAAGAAAACGGTGAAATATGCGCCGTTCAGGTGAATTTGCAGTAGATTTCCTTTAAGTCCAACAGACTCCTTGGCGAATGAATAATCTATTTGATCGTATTTATATTCGCAGCGGTACCGCCAGTCTAAAATACGACGCGCGCCGCGAGGTGTTTGGCCGCGAAGATGTCATCCCTCTGTGGGTGGCCGATATGGATTTCGCGGTTCCGGACGCAGTTCAGCGCGCGCTGACGGAGCGCGCCGCGCATCCGCTATTCGGTTACACCATCCATCCCGAATCTCTATACGACTCTCTGCTGCACTGGCTGACCACGCGCCACGGCTGGCATATCGAACGCGAGTCTGTCCTGTTCTGTCCCGGCGTGGTGCCTTCACTGCATGCCTGCATCATGGCGCTTTGCAGCCCAGGTGATGCTGTGATCGTGCAGCCGCCGGTGTATGCGCCGTTCCTTTCAGCACCGGAAACCTGCGGACGCAAGTCGCTACTCAATCCGCTCAAGCTGACAGCAGGAAAATACACGTTCGATCTGGACGATCTCGAACGCTGCGCGATGGAAGGTGGGCGTTTGCTGATCCTGTGCTCGCCGCACAATCCGGTTGGGCGCGTGTGGCAGAGTGAAGAGTTGTGGGCGCTGCTGGCTGTATGCGAAGAGCACGACATCACCGTGATCTCGGACGAGATACATGCCGATCTGGTCTACCCCGGTATCAAGCATGTACCGCTCGCCACCCTGAGCGACAAGGTGAACATCGTCACCGCCATCGCACCCAGCAAGACGTTCAACATTCCTGGTCTCGGCCTGTCTGCGCTGGTGGTGCCGAATAAAGCCGACCGAGCCGCCATCGCCAAAGCATTTGGCACCTTACACGTCAGCGCCAGCAACCCCTTCAGTATCGTGGCGTTCGAAGCGGCCTATTGCGAAGGTGCGCCCTGGCTGGATGCGCTGCTGGCGTATTTAGCCGGTACGCGAGATATGGTGCGCAAATTTTTGCGGCAGTATCTGCCACAAATCAAAATGATTGAGCCGGAAGGCACTTATCTGTTGTGGTTGGATTGCCGCGCGATGGGACTAAACGATAAGCAGCTCAAGGATTTCTTCGTGCGAGAAGCGGGTGTGGGTCTGAGTCCGGGTGCGATGTTCGGGGTACAGGGCAGCGGCTTCATGCGCATGAACATCGGTGCACCGCGCAGCGTGATCGGGCAGGCGCTGGAGAACATTGCGCGCGCCGCTGCGGCGCATACCTGAATCAACGCTTGCTGTAGCGCAACACCAGCCAAATCCCTCCGAGTATCAGCAATGAAGCGATCAACAGATCACGCGTGAGTGCCTCGTCCAACAGCAGGATGCCGCCGATGGCGGCGATCACCGGCGCTGCGAGTTGTACTGTCGAGGCCGTCATGACGCGCATGTGTTGCAGTACGCGATACCACAGCACATAACCCAACGCAGAAGTTAGTGCGCCGGATAACACGGCGTATAGTGCACCGCGCGCGTCCCCATGCATCCAGGGTAAAGACAGCAGCACAAGCCCCAGCGACAGCGGTGCGGCGCGAAGAAAATTGCCAGCAGTGGCAGCAGCAGGGTGAGGTAATCCGCGTCCCCATAACGAATAAATGCCCCATGCAACACCACTCGCCAGCATCAGGATCGAATCCAGCAGCGACGGCGCTGCCACGCTGGGTGACACCAGAACCAGCAGTCCCGCGATTGCGCCGACAAACCCCGCGCTTTGAATTTTGCTCATGCGTTCGCCCGCGATGAATCCGGCGATGAGCATGGTTGCTTGCACTGCGCCGAACAGCATCAGCGCACCGACCCCGGCATTGATCGTGCGGTAGGAAAAGGAAAAAGTGGCCGCATAGAGGAATAAGGCCAGCGCGCTGCGCCAGTTGCCGTGTCGCAAGGGAGAGAGGTTTTGCCAGTGCATCAGCAGCCACAATATCGCAGCACCGGACAACAGGCGCAGCGCGGTGAAGCTCGCCGCATCAATGGCCGTTTCCTTCAGCGCCATGCGGCAAAGCACCGAGTTCGCCGCAAAGGCTGTCATGGTCAGCGCGGTGAGCGCGACGAGGCGAATGCGCGTCACGGGGTGTCGAAGCGCAACAGATGACGCGGTTCGGCAGGGGAGCGACTCAAATAATGCACATTGAATAAACCCTCCGCATCGCTCCAGGTGGTTTTTAGATGCCAGCCCGCCGCAAGTGCCAGTTGCTCGAATTCATGCGCGGTATATTTGTAGGAGTTCTCGCTGTGGATGGTCTCGCCTGCTTCAAACACAAACGATGCTTCGCCCAATCGGATGGTTTGGTAGTAGCGGCTGACCAGGTGCATCTCGATGCGCCCCAGCGTTGGGTTGTAAAAGGCGTAATGGGAAAAACTGTCGGTATCGAGTTGCGCGCCCAGTTCGCGTTGCATACGCACCAGCAGATTGAGGTTGAAGGCGGCGGTGTGGCCGGCGGCATCGTTGTAGGCGGCATTCAGGCGTTCCGGGAGCTTTTTACTATCCACGCCGATCAATAATCCACCGTCCGCACCGACCCACTGCGACGCTTGCTTTAGCAACTGCACCGCTTCATCCGGCGCGTAATTGCCTATCGTCGAGCCGGGAAAAAAGATAACCTGGCGCTGGGCGGGATTTCCCCTCAGTTCGAGGGCGGACAATTGAGTATAGTCCGCGCACAGCGGGCGCATGACCATCTGCGGAAACAGCGTTTGCAAACGTGCCGTGCTGTGCAGCAAATGCGGTTCGCAGATGTCTATCGGTACATATATCGCATCGTCGGACAGATGCCGCAGCAGCAACGGTGTTTTGCTTGCGCTACCGCTGCCCAGCTCGATCAACACGCAGGATGCGCCAATCTGTCCGGCCATCTGCGCGCCGTAGCGTTCGAGAATGGCCGTCTCGGTGCGCGTCGGGTAATACTCCGGCGTGGCGCAGATCTGATCGAACAACTGCGAGCCGCGCGCATCGTAAAAGAATTTTGGCGGGATGCTGCGCGGGCTTTGCTTCAGACCCGCGCTGGCCGCAGTCAGAAAATCGTTTTCATCAAAGGTAACTTTGGGGGTGGGCGATTCATTGCGCATCATGCGTCCTCCGCCAGGCGTAGGCCGGAAAACATCCAGCGATCTGCAGCCCGGAAAAAATTACGGTAAGTGACTCGGAGGTGGTCTTGCGGCGAGACGCAGCATCCGCCGCGCAGCACCCATTGATCGCACATGAACTTGCCGTTGTATTCACCCAGCGTGCCGGGCAGCGGCTTGAAGCCGGGGTAGGGAAGATAAGCGCTTTGGGTCCACTGCCACAGCTCGCCGTACATTTGCTGAATTGAATTTGTGTGGCCGTGCGTTTTCTCCCTCTCCCCGTGGGAGAGAGTTGGGGTGAGGGTTGCGGGTTGCGGCACATACAAGCCGCTATCAAGAAAGCTGCCAGTGAGGCTTTGCGTGCTGGCCGCGTGTTCCCACTCCGCCTCGGTCGGCAGCCGCTTGCCAGCCCAGCGTGCGCAGGCATCGGCCTCGTAATAACTCAAATGCGACACCGGCTCGTCCTCGCGCAACGGATGCGCGCCCGTCAGGTCGAAGTGCATCCAGTCCTTGCCCTGCCTGAACCAGTACAGGGGCGCTTGCCAGCCTTGTGTATTGACCGTGTGCCAGCCGTCCGACAGCCACAGGTCAACACGGCGATACCCGTCGTCCTCGATGAAGGCGAGGTATTCCGCATTGCTGGTCAGGCGTGTGGCAAGGCGGAAATCGTCCAGCCATACTTTGTGGCACGGGCGCTCGTTGTCATAGGCGAACGCTACGCCGTCGTGGCCGATCTCGACTAGACCGCCCCTGAAAGTCTGCCAGTCCAGCGGCGGCTGTGAAGACGGAGCGGGTAGGTTGGGGGTGTGATACGCGGGCAGCAGCGGATTGACGGAAAAGTTGTAGAGCGTGTCCATCAGCAGTAATTCCTGATGCTGAACCTCGTGCTCGATGCCGAGTTGCACGCGCTGCAAAATATCGTCCAGATGTTGTTGCGGCGGATGCGCCAGCAGTTCCAGCAGCGCATCATTGACATGCTGGCGATAGCGATAAACTTCCGCCACCGTCGGGCGCGACAGCAAGCCGCGCTGTCGGCGCGGAAAGAAAGTACCCGCCGTCTCGTAATAGGAATTGAAAAGATGCGCGTAAGCCTGGGCAAACACGGGATAGCCGGGCGCAAATGGGATCAGGATGAAAGTCTCGAAAAACCAGGTGGTATGCGCCAGATGCCACTTAGGCGGACTCGCGTTTTCCATCGCCTGAATGCCATAGTCTTCGATTTCCAGCGGCGCGCACAACATCCCGGAGCGGGCGCGCACCGCCTGAAAACGCTGCGCCAATGCGGACGTGCCCACCGCTTACTCTTCCACCTTTACGCCGTGCCAGAAAGCGACGTGATCCTTGATGCGTACCGCCATGGCGGAAGGATCGGGGTAATACCACGCCGCATCCTCGTTCACCTCACCGCCGACTTTTACGTTGTAATAACTCGCCGTTCCCTTCCAGGGGCAATGGGTATGCGTGTCGCTGGGTTGGAGGAATTCCTGCTTCACGGCGGAGAGCGGGAAATAGACATTGCCTTCCACGCGGTGGATATCGCTCGCGGGTGCCTCGGCGATGACCTGATTGTTCCAAATGGCTTTGGGCATGTTGCACTCCTTGAAATAGATGGAAGTTAGTCGGGCGGCAGGCATCTTTCTTACATCTGCGCCGCCCCCGATTATGCCGCAGGTTTTATGCAAGGAGCCAAGAGGCAGGATAAATAATGGAAAACATGACGCACACGGAGGTGCGGAGCACGCGGAGAAAAACCCGGTAATGGTTTTGAATTTCTCCGCGCCTACGCGTGCAATGAGTTTTTCGTTGTCCGTTTAACGGGCATGGAAAAGTAACCACCCCTGATGATGAAACTCTCCATGCCCGCTCCTTCACCCCCGTCCCCCCTCTCCCAAAGGGAGAGGGGTACAGTTCGTCGCTGCGCGAGTTTCACGTTAACGCTTGCAGCACGCATAGTCATCCGGTAACGCCCACTTTTCGTCGGCGAATGCCGCATCCAGCGGGGTCTCGGTCAGGTGGTTGGTGTAGTTGCTGATGGTTTTCATGGCAACGCCTAAAATCACTTCGAGCGCGTGTTGTTGGGTGTAACCGGCGGCAAAGAATTCCTTCAGCTCGTTGCTATCGGCAACCCAGCCGCGCTCCTGCACCACGGCGCGGACGAAGTTTGCCAGCGCGTTCAGTTTCGCATCGGGTAATACTTGACCACCGCGCAGGGCGGCGATGATCGCGGCATCGGCTTTCACCATGTTGCGCGCGATGAAGGAATGCGCCGCCACACAATAGGCGCAGCGGTTCTCGAAACTTATCGCCAGCAGTAGGGTTTGTTGTTCAACCGGGTTGAACGCGCTTTTTTCCAGCAATGCGCCCAGTTGTTTGTAGGCTTCCAGGGTGACGGGCGACGAGGCTAGATGCGCGTATAGATTAGGAATGAAGCCCATTTCCTTGTTTGCTACTTCGAGGGTGGGCAGCGAGCCGACAGGGGCGGAAGCCAGCGTGTGTAATTTGAAGGTGGTCATGACAATCTCCCAAGTGGATTCAAGCAACAGGACGTTGCAGGGTCATATTGTCAGGAATAAGCGGATGCATTTCCATGCCTGATCAATGGAAAGTGATGTCCAATCGTCCGAACGCTCATTCTGGGATCCATTAGAACGCGGGGAGAATGGCTACACGCGATGGCAATTTGTAAGTTGGAAAAGTGTTTACACTTGGCGGCTTTATTGCGTTGCTTCATGTTGTAGCGCGTTAATTGCATCGAGTATGTCGGCGAAACGACCGCCAAAATCGGTGAGGTAGTATTCAACGTGGGGTGGCGTTTCTGCGAAAACGCGCTTTTCGATAACGCCGAAGTGCGATAGCTTGTGCAAGCGTTCGTTCAGTACCTTGGCAGAAAGCCCTGCAATGGCGTGTTCCATTTTACCTGGGCGATTTACCCCTTTCCGTATTAACTCGATGATGGTCAGCGACCATTTGCAGCCGATTACGCTTTCCACCATCTGCGCAACGCTGGGATGCGCGACATCTAAAATATTTATTTCCTTATTTATCATAAAGATAGACCAAAAAGTGGGTGGCTTACCGTTTTGTATCCGCTTGTTTGGGGGGGTGAGTGCGGGTTACTTTGCATTCCCGTTCATTACCGTTTGAGGAGAATATCATGAAAACAATGATCAAAATTGGTTTGCTGGGCAGCCTGTTGACGTTGTCTGCCAGTGCGCTTGCGCAAGAGGTACCTTATCCCACAGGCTATCGAGACTGGCATCACGTCAAGAGCATGGTGATCGAAGAGGGACACCCGCTGTTTGGCGCATTCGGCGGCATTCACCATCTCTACGCAAACAAGAAAGCGATCAAAGGTTACAAACAAGGCAAGTTTGCCGACGGCTCGGTGATCGTGTTCGATCTGCTGGAGGCGAACCATGGCGGCAATGCGACGACAGAGGGCAAACGCAAAGTGGTTGGTGTGATGCACAAGAACAGCCGCACATATGCCGAAACAGGCGGCTGGGGCTTTGAGGGGTTTGCCGGTGACTCAAAGACGCAGCGCGCGGTGGGTGAAAACGCCAAGAGCGCCTGTTTCGGTTGCCATGAACCGCAAGCAGGCAGCGATTACGTGTTCAGCAAATTGCGCGACGGGGAATGAAAAAGGCTATGTCACAGTTAAATAGTGGTGGTCTCGCAAGCCTTATAGATGCAGTGCTTCGGCAGGTGTTATAAAAACACAACTCATTGATTATTAAGTATAATTTTAATGATGGATTTTGCTTCAACAATTAACTGTGACATAGCCATGAAAAATATGAATTTGCCAAGCAAAAAAGGTTGTTTAATGTTGGCAATTTATACAAACACTCACTGTGTCGGTGTGACATGCGCACCAATAAACTGATTTTCTCCTGCCAACAGACCAACTTATGTGTCCATCGTTGATCACGCCATTTTTTATCGTTTTTGGCGTATCTGTCCCGGTGTCATGCCGATAATGCGTTTGAATGCTTTGCGAAATGCTGCTTCGGATTCGTAGCCGCACTTCATGGCGACATCCAGCATGTTGGCATGGCCGTCGGCAAGCATATCCGTTGCTAGTTGCATGCGCCAGATCGTCACAAATTCCATCGGCGACAGCGCGACCAGCCGAGTGAAGCGCTCGGCGAAGGCGGAACGCGACTGGCAGGCGAGCGCGGCCATGCGTTTGATGCTCCAGCTTTCCGCCGGCGCATTGATGAACGCGGTCAGGGCGGGGCGCAGATGCGCATCCGACAGGGCAAGCAACAAGGGCGAAAGCTGCGGTGCCTGATGCAGGGTGTGGCGCAGGACATACAGGAACAGCACATCCGACAGGCGATCCAGAACGGCAGTCACGCCGAGGTCATTCAGTGTGGCTTCCCCGGTCATCAGCTCGATGATGCTGCGCAGATGCTTCCCCACCGGACTTTGATCCGGGCGAATCAGCATGAAGTCGGGGAAATCGGCGAGCAGCATGCGGCGAATATGCGCGGGTAATCTGAGATGTCCGCAAAGCAAGCCTGAGCCGGGTGCATTCGCATCGAGTGGTGCCGGGTGTAAATAATCGAAGGGTTGCTGCGGAATGACGGGCTGCGCACTAAAGGCGTGCGCCGCATCGTGCGGGAAAAAGGCGATGTCGCCCGCTTGCATTCGAGTTGCTACGGTGTCGCCCGTCAAATGTATCCACGCCTCGCCGTGGCAAATCAGGTGAAAAGTGACAGCATCCGAGCCGCCGGGGGTGGATAAATGCCAGGCATCGCACAACTGGCCGACGTAATACACCTCCGAGCCGAGATGCAGATGGCGCAAAAACGCTTCAAGCTGGGGTGATCTAGCCGACATGGGGTGCATATAAACTCCCGATTGCTGTGCGTATTGGGTCGTCGTGGTGGGCGAAAATCTTACAATGCCCCCTGTTGAGAGAATACTGGGGGTGACGACATCGCTGTAAGAATGCGGGCATCTGGCACGACTGTCCGGCGACACATCATTTTCCCGAATAAACCATGACTGATACAGATCAACCTCAGCCCGTTGCGGCACAGAAAACGACCTATCGCCTGATATTGGCGGGGGGAGGTCACGCGCAACTCAGCGTACTCAAGGCGCTGGCAAACAGTGCAGCCCAAGTAGATGCGGTATTGATTACGCCCAGCACCCGGCAGATTTATTCCGGCATGTTGCCGGGATGGATGGCGGGACACTACAGCTTGTCGGATTGCATGATAGACCTGCGCCCGTTGGCAGAAGCCGCCGGGGTGCGTTTGCTGTCAGGCAAGGTGGTCGGCATTGATGCCGGGCAGCGGCGCGTCGAACTCTCCGACGGCACACGTCTCGATTACGATGTGCTATCGCTGGATGTGGGCAGTGAAACCGATACTTCATGGCTGGAGGCAGCGGGTACGCATTTATTGCCTGTCAAACCGTTGGGTGAGTTTATCAAACAATGGCCGAACGTTCTTGCGGCGGCATCGCAGGATTACCGGCTGGTGGTGGTGGGCGGGGGGGCTGCCGGGGTCGAGTTGGCATTTGCCGCGCAACAGGCTTTCGTCGAACATCACTGCAAGCGCGCCTCGGTCGCGCTGCTCGCTTCAGACAGCGGTATCTTGCCGGGACATGCGGCAAGCGTGCAGGCGCGCACGCGGGCGATGCTGAAAAAACGTGGCATAGCCCTGTATCAGGGGCGAGCCGTGGGAACGGGGCAGGGGGTTACGCTTGCTGGCGGCGTGTCGCTGCGCGCGGATTGCCTGATCGCGGCCACCGGCGCCCGCCCGCCCGCCTGGTTGCGCAATAGCGGTCTCGCACTGGACGAGAAAGGTTTTATTTTGGTTGATGCGCAACATCGCAGCCCGTCTCACCCGGAGGTGTTTGCAGCGGGGGACGTGTGCGTACGCACCGATGTCGTGATGGCGCGTTCCGGCGTACACGCGGTATTCGCGGGGCCGATACTCGCCAACAATCTGCTCGCCAGCCTGACGGGGCAGCCCTTGCGGCGTTATCGTCCGCGCAAAAAATCGTTGTATTTGCTGGCGACAGGACCGAAACATGCCATTGCCTCCTGGGGGAGATTCAGTGCGCAAGGGCGATGGGTGTGGCGCTGGAAGAACTGGATTGATCGTCGCTTCATGCGCAAGTACACCCTCACCCGAGAGGTCAAAACATGACCCGTTTCGTGAGCATTTCCTTGTCGCGGCATATCGTCATCGCTTCGCTCAAGATCGCATTGGTGGTCGGTACGCTGCTTAATTTGGTCAATCAGGGTGAAGCCTTGCTGTCTGGCGGTACAATCTCGCTGCTTCATTTTTTATTGAATTATCTGGTGCCGTACTGCGTATCAAGTTACAGCGCGGCGAAGAACGAGATCGAGTTAAGGGAAAGTAATGAGTGCCAATTCAAACCACCAGGAAAACACTAAACAAGTCGGGAATCTGTTGGCTGATGCCGCATTTTTGCAAGACATCCGCCGCCAGATGCTCAGGTTCGCCACGCTGCAACTGAACGATGCCAGCCAGGCGGAAGATGCCGTGCAGGAAGCCCTGATCGGCGCGATGAAAAATGCCGCTTCCTTCGGTGGGCGCGCCGCTTTCAAGACCTGGATGTTCGCCATCCTCAAAAACAAGATCGCCGACGTGCTGCGCTACAAACAGCGCATGGTGAACATCGGCAGTTTTGCGCATGACGAAGACGATGAAGACCTGTCCGAACTGTTCGACCGCAAGGGCTTCTGGCAGGTGGATGAGCGCCCGGTCGCCTGGGGCAACCCGGTAGCCAGTATGCGCGAATCCCAATTCTGGGTGGTGTTCGAGGCGTGCCTGGACAATTTGCCGCCCAAACAGGCGCGGGTTTTTATGATGCGCGAATTTGTCGAACTGGATGCCGACGAGATTTGTGCCGAAGTGGAGCTGACGACCAGCAATCTGCATGTATTGCTGCATCGCGCTCGCCTGCGTCTGCGCGAATGTCTGGAAAATAAATGGGTTTTGCAAGGAGAAAAAAATGATGAATTGCCGTGAAGCCACCAAGCTGATGTCGGATGCGCAGGAAAAACCGCTGTTACTAAAAACCCGTTTCGGACTGGAAATACATCTGATGATGTGCAGCGGTTGCCACAATTTCAAGGAGCAGATGGACGCGCTCAGAACGATGACGCGCGCTTACGCCAAAGGCAAGAACGAGCAGGAAAAAGAGACTTGATTTTTGTTCAGCAAGCCATTCGGTAGTTAATAATGCACCCTTATTCGCCGGTAAGTGGCGGCTCATCCGTTTCGGGCGAGCTATCCCATTGCAGGGTGTGGTAGTCGAAGCCGCGCACGATACTGGGTTTGACGATTTCAAAAAAAGGCGAAATATCAAAGTCGCGCGGGGTAAACAGGCTGTGATGGCGGATGTGCAGAATTTCCCGCTCGCAGGCATCACAACCCGGTGTGCCGAGTTTGTGTTCTACGTTGGGTAGTACCGGATAATGTACTAACTGGAACGCCTGAGCGATCAGCGTAGAACATATTGCCTTGCTGGGTTCGCCGCTGCCGAGCGACAGGGCGCGCCGCCGCCAGCGCATCGGAATGAAATTCAAGAAAGAGGGGATCAGGTAGCGCGCTAGATCAAACACGTTCTTCAGGTCGTAGGTATGGCCTATTTGAGCCTTTACCGAGTCAATCACGCGCTGCAATTCTGTTTCGGTCAAGCCTACCGGACGGCAGATGCGCGTGTGAAACCCGCGATAATGGCTGAGGGGGACGGCAACCACGCCATGCTCAAGGTCGGCCTCGATCAACACTCGCGGATCGGCGCTGTGTTCGTCTTCCGACAGCGTGCCAACATACAGCGCGGCGTGAGACCAGGTCGAATTGGTCAGGTATTTGATGACCGCGCTGATGCGCAGATTGCCTTCCACCAGCAGCACATCCCCCGGCTGCAATACGCTGGCGATGTCCTGCGTCTCTTTGGTTGCCGCCGGAACGTAATAATATTGGACGGGCTGGTTGAGGTAGTGTGCAAGCAGCTTTCCGATGGGACGTAAGGCTATTTTAATCATTTAATAACAATATATTGAGATTGAAAGTTAATGCAATATATATAGTTTATATGGAATCGTGGCTGGCATGAGATTGGAAATCCGTAAGCGGGTTATGGCTTTTAACGCCCGTTTCAAATCGCTAACCCGTTCAGGGGCAAACACTACAGCATTTGCATAGAAACGCAAAATCCATTTCTTCAATCCGGTTGATACGGAGTGCGCAGCGAGTATCATCCTCGCAACGTTGAAGCAGGGATTTTTTGGCAGCTTTGGGAGGGCATCATGAATCGTAGGAGATTTATCAGGAATTTGGCTGGCTGGTCGCTGCTGTTGGCGCTGCCTGGTATTGCCCGACAGGCGTTTGCTGCCACCGTGCCGCTCATCAAGAGCAAGTCGGCATGGCGCAAATTATTGCCCGCCGAGCGTTATGCCGTGCTCTTTGAAGAGGCCACTGAGCCGTCACACAGCAGCCCGTTGAACAAGGAAAAACGCGCGGGCAAGTTTGTCTGTGCGGCGTGTTATTTGCCGCTGTTCTCTTCGGCGCAAAAATACGAAAGCGGTACGGGCTGGCCGAGCTTCTGGCAACCCTTGCCAGAAGCGGTGGCAACAAGTACCGATTTCAAGTTGATTTGGCCGCGCACCGAATACCACTGCGCACGCTGCGGAGGGCATCAAGGACATCGCTTTGATGACGGCCCCAAGCCTACCGGTTTGCGCTATTGCAACAATGGGCTGGCATTGGAATTTGTCGCTGAAGGTACGCCGTTGCCAGCGTTGCGCACATGAAGCGGCTGTTGGGATGCGCGCTGTTGCTGGTGGCGACAACAGTCAGTGCTGAAACAAAAACCGCCGTTTTCGCCGGGGGCTGCTTCTGGTGCATCGAGGCGGACTTCGAGAAGCTGCCCGGCGTGATCGCGGTGGAGTCGGGCTATACCGGCGGCACGTTACGCAACCCGACTTACCAGCAGGTGAGCGTGGGCGGCACGGGACACGCGGAAGCGGTGCGCGTGAGCTACGACGCAGAGCAAGTCAGCTACGCTAAATTGCTCGATTATTTCTGGCGGCATATTGATCCGACCGTGAAAGATCAGCAGTTTTGCGATGTCGGCTCGCAGTATCGCAGCGCGGTCTTTTATCAGAACAAGGCGGAGCAAGCCTCGGCCTTGGCCAGCAAACAGGCGTTGCAAAGCCGTTTTGCCAATATTTACACGGAAATCGTCGCAGCTAGCACGTTTTATCCCGCCGAAACCTACCATCAGGATTATTACCGGAAGAACCCTTTGCGTTACCAATACTATCGCTACCGTTGCGGGCGGGATGAACGGGTCAAAGCGGTTTGGGGTACACGTTAACTGTAAACAAAATTCGCCCACAAAATGATTAAGGAAGCACTGATTTATTCGTCATTGATGAAACTACCAGCCAATCCACTAAGCCAGCAAGCTGGCAAGTGGCTGGTTATCCGGCGAAGGCCGGAATCCAGTGCTTTGATTAAAAATGGTTTCCGCTTTTGCGAAAACGACAAAATCGAATAAATCAGCCTCTCCTTAAGTCTGGATGAACGGAATTTTATGCATTTTCTCGCCGTGTGTAAGAAACCTCGGCTTTGCTTCGACTAGCCGAGCAAGCATTCAATCATCAGGAAATACCATGCACGCCACCTTCCCTTTGCTGCAAGCCACCGATTTTCCCGTCATTCGTCGTCATGCGCTGGAAATTCTGCAAGTCAATCTGGGTTACAAGTGCAACATGAGTTGCGTGCATTGCCACGTTAATGCGGGCCCCAGTCGCACTGAGATGATGGATAGCGAGACGCTGGCGCTGATACCGGAGGTGCTGGCGGCGCGCGCTTTGCACACGCTGGATTTGACCGGTGGCGCGCCGGAATTGCATGAAGCGTTTCGCTGGTTGGTGCGTGCAGCGCGTGCGCAGGATTGCAAAGTGATAGACCGCTGTAACCTGACTATCCTGTTCGAGCCGGGGCAGGAAGATTTAGCCGAATTCCTGGCGGAGCAACAGGTTGAGATCGTTGCTTCACTTCCGTGCTACTCGCTGGAAAATGTGGACAAACAGCGCGGCAAAGGCACGTTCGACAAGAGCATCCTCGCGCTGCAAAAATTAAATGCGCTGGGCTATGGCCTACCCAACACAGGGTTGGTGCTCAATCTGGTGTTTAACCCGCAAGGCGCGTCATTGCCGCCCGACCAAGCCACGCTCGAAGCGGACTACAAGCGTGAATTGTTGCAGCACTTCGGCATCTACTTCAACCAACTGTTGGCGATTACCAATATGCCGATTCAACGCTTCGGCTCGATGCTGATTTCCAAAGGCCAGTTCAACGATTACCTGCGTTTGCTGCACGAGAACTTTGCCGCCGCCAATCTGGCGACGGTAATGTGCCGCAATCTGGTCAGTGTGGACTGGCAGGGTTTTCTCTATGATTGTGATTTCAATCAGCAGCTTGGACTCGCTTTACCGAGCAGTGGACGGCCACACTTGCGGGATTTGTTGCAACAAAACATAGCGGGTCAGGCGATTCGCGTGGCGGATCATTGCTATGGCTGTACCGCTGGGCAGGGCAGCAGCTGCGGCGGCGCACTCAAGGATGAATCGCAGCTACAAGGATGTGCGGCATGAAGCGCGCATTACTCATGCTGTTGGTGACAGGCCTGGTTGTCAGCTTCTTCGCCTTCGATCTGAATCATTACCTGACGCTGGAGGCACTCAAGCACAGCCAGAGCGATTTCGCCGAACTCAGGGCACAGTCGCCGAGGCTGGTTGCCGGAATTTTCTTTGTGCTGTATGTACTTGCCACGGCTTTATCTTTGCCGGGCGCTGTTATTTTGACATTGGCGGCCGGTGCGCTGTTCGGTCTGGCGGTGGGGATGTTGCTGGTGTCGTTCGCCTCCAGCATCGGTGCGACGCTGGCTTTTTTGGCCTCGCGTTTTGTGTTGCGCGATGCCGTGCAACGGCGTTTTGGCGACCGTCTGAAAACGATTAACGACGGGGTTGCCAGGGATGGCGCGCTGTATCTGTTCACGCTGCGTCTGGTGCCGATCTTTCCGTTCTTTCTCATCAATCTGTTGATGGGGCTGACGACCCTGCGCGCGCGCACTTTTTACTGGGTGAGCCAGGTCGGCATGTTGGCGGGTACGCTGGTGTTCGTGAATGCGGGCACACAGTTGGCACAACTCCAAAGCCTGTCCGGCATTCTGTCGCCGGGATTGTTGTTCTCGTTTGTTTTATTGGGGCTATTTCCCCTGCTCGCGAAAAAAATGACCGCCTGGCTGCAAGCTCGGCGCGTTTATGCCAGATGGCAACGTCCCGCCAGATTTGACCGCAATCTGATCGTTATCGGCGGCGGGGCGGCGGGGCTGGTGTCGGCTTATATCGCGGCGGTAGTGAAAGCTAAAGTGACGCTGATCGAGGCACACAAGATGGGCGGCGATTGCCTGAACTATGGCTGTGTGCCAAGCAAGGCGCTCATCAAGAGTGCAAAACTCGCGCACCAGATGCGTCACGCCGAACATTACGGCTTGAATGCGACGATACCCGATTTCAGCTTCCGCGAGGTGATGGCGCGCGTGCATCGCGTGATCGCTGAAGTTGCGCCGCACGACAGCGTGGAACGCTATACGGGTCTCGGCGTGGAAGTATTGCAAGGCTATGCGCGTATCACCGATCCGTGGACGGTGGAAATCAAGCTGAATGATGGCAAGACGCAGATACTTACCACGCGCAGCATCGTCATCGCCACCGGCGCGCGACCCTTCGTGCCGCCGCTGCCGGGAATTGAAGAAGTCGGTTATGTGACCAGCGACACCTTGTGGGAGGAATTCGCAAAGCTGGATGTGGCACCTGCGCGTCTGGTGGTGCTGGGTGGTGGGCCTATCGGTTGCGAGCTGGCACAGAGTTTCGCGCGGCTGGGTTCGCAAGTCACGCAAATTCAGCGCGGCGCGCGCATCATGCCGCGCGAAGACCTCGAAGTCTCCGAGTTGGCGCGGGCGGCACTCGCAGGCGATGGGGTAGAGGTGCTGACTGACCACAAGGCGGTGCGTTGTGAAATGGAAGAGGGGCGCAAATACATCGTGGTGGAGCATGGCGGGCAAATGCGCCGCATCGAGTTCGACGCGTTGTTGTGCGCGGTGGGACGCGAGGCTCGGTTGACCGGCTTCGGTCTGGAAGAACTGGGCATCGCAAGCACAAAAACCGTGACCACCAACGACTATCTGGAAACACTGTATCCCAACATCTTTGCGGCAGGCGACGTGGCCGGCCCCTACCAGTTCACCCACACCGCCGCGCATCACGGCTGGTATGTGGCGGTCAACGCGCTGTTCGGCGATTTCAAAAAGTTCAAGGTGGACTATTCAGCCGTCCCCTGGTCAACCTTCATAGACCCGGAAGTTGCGCGGGTCGGCCTCAACGAACTGGAGGCTCAGGAAAAAGG
>Ga0210051_1003240_pt1 | contig 16228 bp, 17 predicted proteins | sample CryGey092014_all_FD_185464 | JGI IMG/M metagenome (GOLD analysis project Ga0210051, IMG submission 185464) | Groundwater microbial communities from aquifer - Crystal Geyser CG23_combo_of_CG06-09_8/20/14_all (SPAdes) (version 2) | ecosystem: Environmental > Aquatic > Deep subsurface > Groundwater...
AATTTCGGAAATTGAAAATTTTATATTCCTTCTTCTTTCAGTTTTTCCAAGAGTTCTTTTTGTTTTTTGGAAAGTTTTTTTGGTGTTTTGACGGTTAATTCAACATATAAATCCCCTTTTCCATAACCAGAAAAGTGAGGAATTCCTTTATTAGAAATTCTTAAGGTTTTTCCTGATTCAGTGCCTTGAGGCACCTTCAAAAGGAGCTTAGCTCCTTCGAGGGTGGAAATTTCAATCTCATCACCCAAGGCCGCCTGACTGAAAGAAACTGGGACTGAAATATATAAATCATCTCCTTTTCTTTTGAAAATGGGATGCTTTTTTACAAAAATTCGGCAATATAAATCACCTGGTTTTCCTCCTCTTCTGCCAGCTTCACCTTTTCCCTCTACTTTTATGACCTGATTCAAATCAACTCCAGCTGGAATGAAAATTTTAATATCTTCCTCTCCCTTCACTCTTCCTTCCCCATTACAAACATTACAAGGCTTTTCTGGCCGATTCCCTTCTCCTCGGCATTCAGGGCAAATTGTCCATCTGGTAAATGAGCCGAAAAATGTCTTTTTGATTTGTTGGACTTCGCCGCTTCCCCGACAAGAGAAACATTCCTTGATTTTTGTTTCTGGTTCAGCCCCGCTACCCCGGCATCTTCCACAAATGATATATTTATAAAGAGTGATTTCTTTTTCTTTTCCTTTTAAAGTCTCTTCTAAATTAATTTCCAGATCAATTTCAATGTCTTTTCCTCTCTTTAGGTCTTTTTTCCTTCGGGGAACTCCAAAACCAAACATTTCATCAACCATTTCTCCTAAATCTTCAAAGTCGAATCCGAAATCGGCATCTGGCCTTCCCCAGGCCCATTGAAAATCAAAACCTGGTTCTCCGCCTTCAAAAACTCGACCAAACCTATCATACTGAGTCCTTTTTTCTTTATCAGAAAGCACTTTATAGGCCTCGCTTATTTCTTTAAATTTTTTCTCATCGCCATCTTTCCTGCTCGGATGATATTTATGAGCCAACTTATAATAGGCTTTTTTTATCTCGTCAGGTGAGGCACTCTTTGACACGCCCAAAATTTGATAATAGTCTTTTGGCATATTATTTCTCCTTATATTCACCTTCCTCAGCTCCAGGTCCTTCCTCTCCTGGTTTCTTTTCGCCGGCGGCCTTGTACATCTCGGCTCCAACTTTCTGAATTACCTGAGATAATTCGGAAGTTTTTTGTTTTATTTCATCTATATTATCACCGTCTTTGACTTTTTTCAATTCTCCAACTTTTTCTTCAATTTCTTTTTTTATTTCGGAAGAAATTTTATCACCGGCTTCTCTTAAAGTTTTTTCGGTTGTATAAACCAGGTTGTCAGCCAAGTTTCTGGCCTCGGTTAACTCCTGCTTTTTTTTGTCTTCCTGGGCATGTAATTCAGCCTCCTTTTTCATTCTCTCTATCTCCTCTTTGGAAAGGCCGATTGAGCCCTCAATTCTTATTGACTGGCTCTTTTGGGTGGCTTTGTCTTTAGCGGTAACGGTTAAAATTCCGTTAACGTCAACATCAAAAGTCACTTCAATTTGAGGGATGCCCCGGGGAGCGGGCGGAATTCCGTCCAAAATAAATTTGCCAATTGAGCGATTGTCAGCCGCCATCGGTCGCTCTCCCTGCAGAACATTGATTTCCACTGAGGGCTGATTGTCAGCAGCCGTGGAAAAAATCTGGGTTTTGGCGGTCGGAATGGTGGTGTTTTTGGCAATCATCTGGGTATTTATTCCTCCCAAAGTTTCAATTCCCAGAGAGAGTGGCAAAACATCTAAAAGCAAAACGCTTTTTATCTCTCCTTCTGGCGCTCTTCCTTCCTCTTTTGCCCGCCAGATTTCGGCGTTAATGGCCGCTCCCATGGCCACCACTTCCTCGGGGTTAATTGACTTATTGGGCTCTTTGCCAAAAAAGTTCTTCACGGCCTGCCTGACAGCCGGAGTTAAGGTTGTTCCGCCGACCAGAATAACCTCATTAATTTCTGATTTTCCTAATTTTGCTTCTGCTAAGGTTTTTTTAGTTCTCTCAATTGACCTCTCAATCAGGTCCCGGCTCATATTTTCAAATTGAGCCCGCGATAATTTATACAAAAGATGCTTGGGACCTGAAGCGTCGGAAGAAATAAAAGGAAGATTAATTTCCGTTTCCAGGACTGAAGACAGTTCAATTTTAGCTTTTTCTGCCGCTTCCTTTAATCTCTGGAGGGCCAAGGGGTCTTTTGAAAGGTCAATCCCCTGCTCTTTTTTAAATTCTTCCACCACCCAGTTGATAATTCTCTGGTCAAAATCCCGGCCTCCCAGATGGGCTTCTCCTCCGGTGGCTACCACTTCCACGGTGTCCGGGGCAATATTTAAAACAGTCACATCAAAAGTGCCGCCGCCAAAATCATAGATGGCCACTTTCTCCGCCCCTTTTCTGCCAAAACCATAAGTCAGGGCAGCGGCTGTTGGTTCATTGATGATTTGATAAACCTTAAAGCCGGCAATTTCACCAGCAGCTTTGGTGGCTTTTCTTTGAGAATCGTCAAAATTAGCCGGGCAGGTAATCACCGCTGACTCTATTTTTTCTCCCAATTTTTCTTCGGCATCCAATTTTAATTTCTGCAAAATCATGGCTGAAATCTCAATGGGAGTGTGCCACTTGTCGCCCATTTTCACTTCTACCTCTCCGTCTTTTCTTTCTCTTGTTTCATAAGACAGGAGCTTCAGCTCTTTTTGAACTTCCGGGTCGGAAAATCTTCGGCCGATAAATCTTTTGACCGAATGAATTGTGTTTTTGGGATTGGTGACCGATTGTCTCTCAGCCAAAATCCCCACCAACCTCTCTCCGCTTTTTGACAATGCCACCACCGAGGGTATCAAAATCGAACCCTCTCTTGATTCCAAACACTTTGGCTCACCATGTAAAATGGTGGCCATCTTGGAAATGGCTGTGCCTAAATCAATTCCTAGTGGTTTTGCCATAGAATTAAGCTTCTTTTGTTCCCTTAACTTTTATTTTAATTGGTTTTTTCTCTTCTTTTTTGGCGGGTTTTCTTTTAGGGATGACCACCTTTAATATTCCTCCCTCAAAAGAAGCTTCGGCTTTTTCTCCAATCACCTCCACTGGCAAGGGAACTACTCTTTTATAATATCCGGCACTAATTTCTTTTCGATAGTATCCCTTCTTTTTTTCTTCTTTCTTTTCCTCAGCCTTAGCTTCCACCCTTAAATAATTATCTTTCACTTCAACCTCAATGTTTTTCGGGTCAACGCCTGGCAACTCAACCTCAGCCACCACTTCTCCATCTGTTTCATAAATATCCATTCTGGGAGTCCTAATCATCGGAAACCGGGGAATAATTCTGGGAAATCTAAACTCTGGCCATTCCTCTTCAAACCACCTCTCAATATCCCAAAATGGACGATAAGGAATAATTGGCATAGTTTTACAGTTAATTAGTTTATTAGTAATTAGTGAATAAAATAATGACCTTTGAAATTTTATTTGTATTTTTTAATTTTTTCTCTTTTTAACCTTTGAATTTCAGCTTTAATTTCTCTAATTACACTCGGATTATAAATAATTTTCTTTTTATCTTTTTTCACTGAGATTACATAGAATACTTTCCCACCAAATTTTTCAGTAAATTTTTTATGAGTTTCTTCTTGAAACTTTAATTCATTGATTATTTGAGTAATTTAAGCATATCCCGCCGGCTTAATTTGGAGTCCAATATATTTATCGTTTATTTTAATGAAAAAATCCACATTATATCTTCTATCCCACTCATCTGGCGCTGGTTCAATTTTAATCCCTAAAGCTTGTTCTAATTGGCCATAGATAGTTTGAATTTCAGATTGGTATCCATCAAAGGTTCGATTTATTACTAAGTTGACGATGAAATTTATACAATCTTCTTCTGTTATATCTTGAATTTCTTTCTGGCAAACCTCAGTGATTTTTACATAAAGTTTCCTTCCGAGCTCCTCCAGATGTTCTTTTGGATAAACGTCTCTATAATAATATTCTTCCCATTCTTTTAGAGATTTTGGAGAACATTTTCTTATTAATTCTGAAACGGGTCCAACTTTAATTTTCTTAGTCGAGCCCCATCTCATATTGGCTTGATTTAATATCCATTCTTTAGCCATATTTTAAATAGGAGAAGCCATCCCTGACTTGATTAAATAACCATTAATAAAAATCTTATTTTTGAGATAAACATTAGCCATAATCGTGTTTTCATCCATAATTTTATTATTTTCGAGTTTCAAAAATATTTCCTTTCCTAAAATATATTTTTTTAAATAATTAAGCGCCTCTTCTTTTTTATTTACTTTTGCTCCTAAAAATTTTACTTTTAATCCTGTATTTAATTTTATTGTATCTTCATTTATTATTTCGGTTACTCGATAAAGCCTTTCACCTCTAAAATTAAATTTTTCAGGACTTATTTGAGGTTTTGCGTTCTGAATCATTGGGAAGTAATTTAGCTGTGGTAAATTTAATTCTACATCTCCTCTTTCAATAATTTCAAGCTTCTCTGACAAACCTATTTTTGTCTTCATAAAATTAAGGAAATTTTTATTTATTTCATATCCGAGACCATTTCTATTTAGCTCGAGGGCTACTTTTACTGTTGTTCCGCTTCCCAAGAATGGATCTAAAACTGTATCGCCAACAAAGGTAAACATTTTTATTAATCTTTTAGGAAGTTCGTCAGGGAACATCGCTTCATGTCCGAGTTGTTTTGCTCCTCTAAAATACCAATGACCAGAAAAATACTCTTTCCATTCTTCTTTTGATAGTTTAGAAGCTTCTTTTATTTCTCTCGAAACTTTTTTACTACCACCAAGTTTTTTAAAAATGTGAATAAATTCATAATCAATTTCTACAATTCCGCTAGGCGGATAAGGAAAAGAGCCCATTACGTTTGCTCCGCCAGTTGTATTCATAGTAGTTTTTTTCTGCCAAATGATAGAACCCATAAAATCAAATCCGAGTTTTTCGCATTGTCCTATAAATTCAGAGTGGAGAGGAATTACTTTATATCTTCCATAAATAATTGATCTGGCAAATTGGTCTCCAATATTAAGACAGAATCTTCCTCCTTTTCTAAGAACCCTAAAACATTCACGCCATACCTGATATATACCTTTTAGATATTCATGAAGATCTTGTCCATACCCTATTTGGCCAGGAACTCCATAATCTTTTATATGCCAATATGGAGGGGAAGTTATAATTAAATCTATACTTTCATTCCCTAATTCAAGCATTCTTCTACTATCTCCGATTATTATTTTTCCAAAGTTTTTTGTCATAATTTTATTCTTTGAAAATTTTTAAATATTTATCAATCACATTGCAAATTTCCAAATTAAAATTTTCTTTCTTTTTATCCCCTTCTTTTCTTATATCCTGAATTTTTATTGTTTCATTTTTAAATTTTACTTATATTTTTTCCAATTTATTTTTGGTCTTATTTCTTCAGTGGTTTTTATTCCTAATGGTTTTTTCATTATCAAAAGATACTTAAATCCTCGTAGAAAGAAATTAAATTTTTTTGCACGGTAATGCCAGACTCCGGTATTAGAACTTTGACCCCTTCTCGCTACACAAATAACATCTATTGGTTCAAAATAGTTTCCGAGCATATTATATATCTTAAAGCCCACCGGAGTGAACTTCCTTTTTACCCACTGGTCTCCGATTAACCATCCTATTACTTTTCCTGGTTTCAAAGTTCTATAAATCTCTTTAGCTATTTTTTCTAATTCTTCATAAAACTTTGGGTCTTCAGCTGAAATTTTTCCAATATCTGCCGGATCATTGGAATAATTTACATTATCTCCATAAGGAGAATCTATAAATACAAGATCAACTGAATTATCTGCTAATGGTATTTTCCGAGAATCATTATATTTCACTTTAGGATGTTGAGGATTAACATCATATCCGACTGCCTTTCGTCCCTCCTCTCCGCAAACATCTATGGTTGTACCGCTTCCAGCCATTGGGTCAACAACTAAATCACCTGGTTTAGTATATCTTTGGACTAAATTATAAATTATAAAAGCAGGAGTAACGCCTTGAAATCTATAATTCCCCTTTGGTTTCTTTCCATAGCTTTGTCTCGGATAATCCCAAAGAGTAGTAGTTTCTATAATGGGTTTTTCATCTTCAGTAGGTGTAAGGGGTGGTAAGGACTTCTGTTGGTTAATTTTGTTGTTTAATTTTTTATTCATTTCTTTACTAAATTTCTTAAATCCTCAATAAATTTATCGAAAGTTTTAACTTTTTCACTTTCTACAATCTTTCTTGTAGTCATTACATAGCTTCCATCAGTGTCAACTTCCACAATTGCCCGACTTTTTGATTTTATTTTTTCAGGAGTAAATGTTCCATCTTCATCGGGGCTTACAAAAAATACTTTTATATGCTTTGTTACTGAATCTTTTGATAGTTTGATTTTCCAGTAACCAGTTTGAGCAATTCTTTCTCTAAGGGTTGTTTTACTCGACAAAATTGCAAGAATTTTACAATCGCGCGGATTATAAATGATTAAATCAGCATCAGGAACATGTAAACCAAATTCACCAAAATCAACTGAAACATTGCGTTTAACTTTACTTAATTCCTCACTGAGATTCTCTGATTGTTTTTTTTCAAATCTTTTACCACTTACAACTTTTAATCCCAATGCTTCCACTTCATTTTGAATAATATACAAAATTAAGTTTTCTAAACCATAACCTTTAAGTGGTTTCAACGATTGTCCAAAATCTCTACCAGGAGTTGGTGCTTTAAGCCAATCTTTTTTGTGGATTATCTTAGCCTCATCAAATAATTCAGAAATATGTTTGTAGGCTTTGTTCCCATATTTCTTTTTATATTTTTCGTAAAGTTTTATTAAATCTTTAAAAGTCATACAGTTATACTAATTTTTTACATTTTTATATATTTTTATGTTTATACTCCGAATACTGGATGCCATTGAATATGATACCAAGTACCGTTACTAAGTCGGCCAATATAGTCGTCGTTTATACTAAGATACTTCTTTAAACTACGAATGGTTGGTATTTTTTCCTTCTTTATATCAAGGTCTTCATCCGCGATGAGCTGTCTAATGCTTTCACAAATATCGCTCAAAGAGTTGTAGATACAATTATGCAACAGACCGTTATTAAAAGATATAAAAAGTAGATATTTCATATAATAGGATAATTTCGTTTAGATTTTTACTTTGCGACCTTTACCCTGGCGGGACGCAATAATCTCCCGTGTAATTTACCCTCATTTTTATCAAAAAGGATGGCTTGCTTTTGGAGATTTTCAGTTTTATATTGATAATTATTTTTTATTTTCAATCTGTATTTTTCATCTATTTTTCCTTTTTCTAGTCTATCTAATATCATATTGTAATATTTTTCATCAATTTCAGCAGAAATAAATTTTCTTTTTAAGTTCCGACACACTTCTATTTCAGCTCCGCTACCGCCGAAAAGAATTAAAACGATGTCATTAGGCATAGTACAAGACTTTATTAACATTTCAGATAGTTTTTGTGGAATTTGACAGGCATGAAATGTTTTTTCTTTGCTTACATTTTTAACTAAATCGAAATAAAACCAATCGTAGGGCATCCTTCCCTTTGAACCTCTTCTTATATTTTCCAAAATTCTTTTATCATTCGGGTTCTCATACGGAACAGCTATATTATCTTTATAAAATTTATTATTCTTTGATTTACGGCAGTGCAAAATACTTCTATGAGCAGTAGTAAATCTTTTTGGGTTATGGCCAACATTTGTATTATAAACCCACGAATAGTCAAAAACATCCTCACAAACTTTATCCAAATACTTAACTCTTAAATAGGCATTCTGTTTAGGATAATTTATCAAAAACATATTTCCTTCATTCTTTAAAACTCTTAGAGACTCTCTGGCTAATTCGATATACCACTCAATATATTCATCGAAACCTCTTGTATAAGATTTAGTCCCATACTTTCTACCAACATTATAATCAGGATCGCCATAAATCATATCTATGCTTTTTTCTGGAAGGTCTTTTAATAAATCCATCACATCCCCTAAAAAAAACTCTATTGAGATATTTTCCAATCTCCATAAAATTATTGTTTTTTAATTTTATAGGGTAGCCATTCTATACCGACTTTTCTCATAAAACTTTTTAATCTCTCGGGGTTCTTAACTTTAGACAAAGCATCATCTAATCTTTTCTTGTTTTTCTCATTTGCTACATATCTTAAGAAATTGTATAAAAAGGCTCTTCCTTCGTTATCCCAATAAATAATATCTTCCATAATAAACAACCATTTTATAGAACTTCCACATCTGCGCCTTTTTGAAACTCCTTTTTTAAATCTGGATATTTGACTAAAATGCGGTCAACATCGTTTTCCGAACAATGATATACTTCAGAAATAGCCCGGAATAAATTATCAGTTTTTTGTTGATTTTCCTGTCTCTTTTTCCTTAAATCTAAAGCAATTTCTTTATGGCTTCCTTCTCCGAGTTTCATTTTCTTTGTTACTTCAACTTTAAAATCAAAATTCTTTTTAAGTCCTGGTCTGATAATAAAAAGTTGTCCTCCATTTCTCAATTTTTCTACCGGATATCTAAATATTACTCCTTTCCCTTTCTTATTATGTTCTGTGGCAATAAATGTATTAACAACTTTCTTTACTATTTTATGGCGAGACATAGAACCCTTAATTTCAATCGGTTTACCAGTAATAACTTTATATTTTTTATTAGCCATACAATTTTATTTACTTACTCTCACCTTGGCGGGTCTCAATAGCCTGTCCTGAATTTTATATCCCTTTTGGATTTCTTCAATTATTATACCATGTTCTTTATCATTTACTTCTACTTCTTCGACTACTTCATGGAGATTTGGGTCAAACCTCTCCCCGACTGATTTAATTTCTGCTACGCCTTGTTCCCTTAAAAAATCTTGAAACTGATTTTTAATCTGTAAAAACCCTTTGATTATATCTTCTATCTTCATATCTTCAGACTTCATACTTTCTACTTCCTTTACGGCTATTTCAAAATTATCCAAAATCGGTAAAACTTTTAAAATCAACCCTACATCGGCATATTTTAGAATTTCACCTATTCTTTCTAACTCTTCTTTCTTATAATTCAATAAATCCGCTCTTTCTCTTTTCCAACCAGCTAAATATTCGTCTTTTAATTTTTGGCATTCCTCAAGTTTTTTCTTTAAATCTTCTAAACTTAATTCCTTTTTTTCATTATTCATCTTACTATTATAGAAAAGTTTTAAACTTTTTTCAAGGCTTTATTATGTTTATCCGACTTTAAATTTTTTATTGCAAAATGGACATATAATCTCACCACAATTTGGTTCACCTAAAATAACAATCTCTAAATTCTTAAGTCTATTATCATCTTTTATTTTATTTTTATGATGCACAATTTCATTCCCCCTTAAATATCTACCTATAAATTTCTCTATTGTTAACCTATGTTCTAAAATGTACCCTTTTTTAGTTGCGGATGGATGGCCAGGATTATAAACCCAAATATATCCAGAAGTATGATCTTTATACCTTCCTCCTTTCCAATAACCAGCTTTTGGTCCTCTTCGGGTAATACCGTATGATTTAATTTTTCTAATTCCGAATCTATCTAACCACCTGGCAATAGTCATAAAACTCACCTTACATTCCTTAGCGATTTCTGAAACAGATAATTTTTCTTCTTTATATTTCACCCGAAGCCATTTTTTATTCCAATGGTAGGGTGGTGGGTGGGTGGCGATGATTTTTCCTTGTTGGGTGGTGGGTGGGTTGGAGTCCATGAATATTTATTTACCGGATAAACTTTATAAATTTATTTTAGCAAATTAACAATAGAAGTCAAGAGTGATAATCAAGCTTGTACAGGTAAAATTAGCAGCTTGCTCTGTTAGAAATCGAAGATTTTCTAATGGGGTCAAGACCTTAGAGTGATAACTCGCTTTCGAGATGTTCATATTGTTTTTTTTAAAAAAGTGTTAAAATAAAATAGTCGAAGAGATAAATCTCTTCTTCACCCTTCATTGCGATTCGGGTAATCAATTATGTCTAATCGCCTCACCAATTTTATTGCCGCTGGGTTGCTAATATTTGTATTCCTTGTGGCTCTTTTCAGTATGAAAGACGATTCGGCAACCATGGACGAGGTGGCTCATTTACCGGCTGGCTACTCTTATTTAACTCAAAAAGATATGCGACTTAATCCCGAGCATCCGCCCCTGATAAAAAATTGGGGGGCCTTTCCCCTGCTTTTTATTAAAGATATAAATTTCCCCTCGGAAATAAAGGACTGGACAGAAGACATTAACGGCCAGTGGGGATTTGGCTACCATTTCCTTTACAAAATGGGCAACCCGGTAGATAAAATGATTTTTTGGGCAAGAATACCAATGATTCTGATTTTAATTCTGCTTGGATTTTATGTTTTTAAATGGGCAAGAGAACTTTTTGGGAATAAAGCCGGCTTATTAACTCTATTTCTTTTTTCTTTCTCTCCAACATTTTTGGCTCATGGTAGATTAGTAAATACCGACATTGGAGCGGCAGTTGGCGTATTTATTGCCACTTATTATTTTATTAAAGCACTTCAAGGCCCTACAAAAAGAAATATTATCCTAGCTGGAATTACCTTTGGCATAGCTCAACTTTTAAAATTTTCAGTAATACTTTTAGTCCCCTTTTTTGGTTTTTTGGGTCTAATTTGGTGGTTAATTAAATCTGGTAAGTTACTTCCTACCCTAAAAATTCTAATTTTGACTTTTGTGATAGGTTTCATTTTAATTGGAACTGTTTATCAATATCACGTCTGGAATTATCCTCCGGAAAGACAAGTTAGAGATGCCGAAGTTTTTCTTGCCGCCTACCCTGATTTTATTAAAAAACCATTACTTTGGGCGGCCGATAAACCAGTTTTGCGACCATATGCTCAATATTTTACCGGTTTATTTATGGTCTTCCATCGGGCCTCCTTCGGTCACACCACTTATTTCTTGGGAGAAATTTCAAATCTGGGCTGGAAAACTTATTTTCCAATAGTTTATTCAATTAAAGAACCATTAGCTTTTCATATTTTCACATTAACTGCGATTTTATATGCTGCTTGGCTAATTAAAAAACCATTTTGGCAAAACACATTTTGGCGAACCAAAAACTGGATAAAAAATCACTTTCCGGAATTTGCCATGCTTACCTTTATTGGCATTTATTGGGCAACTTCTCTTTATTCCAATCTTAATATCGGAGTTCGTCATTTATTGCCGGTTTTCCCTTTTACTTTTATTTTAGTCGGTGCAATGATTATAAATTTGCTGAAAGCTCCATTTTTAAAAATTAAATATATAATATTAGGAGTTCTTATTTTCTGGCAGATATTTTCTGTTATTTCAATTTATCCCCACTTTTTAGCTTATTTTAATGAATTGGCCGGCGGACCAAATCAGGGCTACATTTACACCGTTAACTCTAATTTAGACTGGGGCCAGGATTTAAAAAGATTAACAAAGTGGGTTGAGGATGAGAAAATTGATAAAATCTATGTTGATTATTTCGGCGGTGGCGATGCTCAATATTATCTAAAAGAAAAATATGCCCCGTGGTGGGGCACTCGAGATCCAGCTGAATTTCCAAAAGGAAATTATTTAGCCGTTTCAGCTACTTTTCTGCAGGGTGGCCGAGGAACACCTGCTCCAGGTTTTGACCAGCCTTATGGATATTATCGTTGGCTTGACCAATACCAACCTATAGCAAAAATTGGCTATTCAATTTTTATATATTACATTGACTAATCTTTGTACTTATAGGGCGCGAAGTTGCCAAATCTTAATTCGATATATTCTAAATCCTTTCTTCTTTCTAAAGGAATTTCTTCTTCTAAAACCGCATTGAGCTTTGTCAATTGCCAATTTAAATCTTTTTGAGGATTAAAATAAATTTCCCAACCATCTAAAGTTTTAGCATTTAGTCTATCCTCAGAAAGTATTGAAATTTCCTCTGCCGAGATTTTAAAATTTTCCCTTAATTTTGATTCAATTTCTAAAATTTTGGGAAGCACTTCTTTTTTAACTACTTCCTCTCCCAATTTCAAATCCTCAATCAAAGTCAGATTTTTGATTTTTAAATACTCAATACCCACTTCAGAGACTTCTTCAAAAATTATTCCTTCTTTATCGAGAAAAAAATACCTCTCCCCTTGACAAAAAATAGCTATTGGTTTTCTTTCTTCAACTTGAGCCAGTAAAGTATTAGGAAACTTTTTATCTAAATTTGCTTGAGCAATCTGAGGAAATTTTTCTAAAATGGCTCCATTAATTTTATTTAAATCAGCTAAAAAAATACCTTTCGAACGAAAAAATAATACTTTCTTCTCAATTCGGTTCTGAATAATATTTTGAAGGTCTGCTGTTGGAACTTTTTGGTTGCCAGAAATTTTAATCTCTTTTATTTGAAAAAAAGAAGAGAAACAAATTAAATAAAAAAATCCTCCAAAAATTATTAAAATTAAAATCCCCAGCCAAAAAAATCGATTACGGAAAATCGATTTTTTCTTTCTAACTCGATAAGGTTTTCTATATTTTTTCATAGTCCTCTTTTGGTTTTTCTCAATTTTTCAAAAAGATAAGTTACTAAATATTTTTTTGAAAGAGGAAAATCTTGAGTTTTAACATATTTATAAAGTCTTCCCCCAAATCCCATTTTAAATAAAGTGGGACCGGCCCAAGGATGGTTTGGGGTTTCCTTTGGATCAACATATCCCCAAAAGTCATATAAGTTACATCCTCTTTTTTTAGCCTCTTTCATTGCTTCCCATTGTAAAAGGTAAGCTATTGGAATTTTATGGAATTGGGGAAGTAAAGCAGCATGATGATAAAAACCAATATTTGACCAGAAAATTACAAAAGCTGAAGCAATAATTTCTCCTTTACCCCCACTACCAAATTTTTGGTGTGGGGGGTTATATTTTCCAAAAAAAACTATAACTTGATTGTCGGGATTAAAAGCCAAAAACTCGTTTCTTAGATAATCCAGAGAAAAGGGTACAAAATGGTGAAGATCGACAACTTCTTGATAAAGTTTATTAAAAACTTCAATATCTTTTAAATTCTGGCCCTGATAAATTTCAATATCCTTATTTTTTTGGGCTTGGCGAATTAAATAGCGAGTGGTTTTTCGAAAACCCATTAAAAGATCCTCCTCTGGAGGGGTAAGATCAAGTTTTAATGTTGCTTCATAGGCATGAGCATGCATTGGAGAGTTTCGAAATCCTAAATCTCGAAGTAGTTTTTTGTTTTCTTCGTTTCTTTCCAAAAGTGGTGCTATTCTGATAAAACTTGCCTTTTCCTTTTTAGCAATCTTTTTTAATTCATCCAAAAATATTTTTAACACCTCTGATTTATCCGCCGAAGCTTTAGCGAAGGCGGGCCCATGTTGAATTAACAAGAAAGTCCCCCTTTTGGCAACAATCTTGGTTATCAATGCCGCCCCAACCAACCTATTATTTTCAAAAATACCAAGCCTCCAAATTTTATTTCCCATCTTCTTTTGAAACTCTCCCCAATTCCAAGAGTCCAAAAAAGTCTTTTCCTCACAATTTAAAAGAAAATCTTCCCAGATTTCTTTATTTTTAATCTCTTCAATCTCCATATTTTTTAAGGAAATTCACAATTGTTCCTGCTTCTTTTTTTGAAATATTAATGTGAGTTGGTAAATTAAAAACTTCTCTGGCTAATTTTTCAGCTTTTGGACAAGAACCCATTTCATATTTCATTTTATCTAATTTTGTGTCATGAGGGGCAATGGGAATAGTGTACCAATCCCCTATTAAAAGATTTTTTGACCAAGCCTTTTTAATAATTTGGTGAGCTTTTGGATGTTTTATTGTTAATCTTAAAAATGTCTGTTTTCTATCATCTAAGTTTGGTGGCAATTCAAATGAGGTATCTTTTAATTCATTATAATAAAAATTAGCAATTTCTTTTCGATGATTATTAAATTTTTCTAATTTTTCGAATTGGTTTAAGGCTAAGCAAGCCAAGGTATTGGGAAATCTTTTGGGGAAATATCCTGGTCTTTTTCCTCTTTTTTCTTTCCAGTGAACGGCTTTTGATAGAATCTGAAGCCACTGAAATATAATTAATAAATATTTTCCTAAAATTCGATAGGTTGGTAAAATTAGCCAATTTATTAAAACTGGATGCAAAAGTTGTTGAAAAATCCAAAAATAAGATGGGTAACCAATTTTTTTTTGAAAATCTCGAAGTTTTTTGGCTAAATTATCATCATTAGTCACTGCCATTCCTCCATAAACTGAGGAGATTACCTTATCCCTGGAAAAACTAAAAAAAGCAGCCCGACCAAATGTTCCAATTTTTCTGCCTTTATAAGTAGCTCCTAAGGAATGAGCACAATCTTCAATTAAAATTAGATTATTTTTTTGACAAATTCCTAAAATCTCATCGATTTCGGCTGGCAAACCAAAAGTATGTTGAACCATCACTACCCTACTCTTTTGGGTTATTTTTCTTTTTAAATCTTCAATGTCAATATTAAAAGTTTTTTCATCACAATCAATAAAAATTGGTTTAAGACCTGCCCATAAAATTGGATTGACCGCCGCATTACAAGTAAAAGCCTGAAGTAAAACTTCTTCACCTTGCTCCAAACCAAGCGAGTTTAAAATTGCCGTAAGAGCCGACCTCCCGCTGTTAAAAGAAATAGCGTATTTTACACCCAAATATCTCTTAAATTCTTCCTCAAGTTCAATCGGGCGAGAACAGTTCTCGCCCATATTGGATTTCCAGAGCCAGGGTTGGAAAAGTAATTTAAAAGCCAACCAAATATCGTCTTTTTCAGTATTTGGTGATAAAGATATTGAAATTGGTTTAAAAGGATTCACAGTATTAGTTGTTTAATTAATTCTCCTGGCACTCTGCTTTCTAAAAGTACCACATCTCCTTCTTTACAAAAACTTTTAATTTTTTCGAAAATTTCTTTTGGGTTATCGGTAAATAAAATGTCTTCACCTCTCAGCCCTTTTTCTATTGCACCTTCGCCAATTTCTTGAAATCTTTCTTTGGTAGTTATTATCGCTAAATCACAAACTTCACCAATTTTTTGGCCAATTCTTTTGTGAACTTCTTTGGAGGCCTTACCTAATTCAATTAAACAAGGCATGACAATTACTTTTTTCCCTGGCCAAATTTTTAAATATTCCAAATGAGAAATAACTCCTTCAGGGTTAGCTGAATAAGTAGCATCAATTATATTTAAACCATTTATCCCTTTTTTGAGTCGAATTCCTGATTGCCAGCTTTCAATTTTTTGGGAAGCCAGAGCAATTTCTTCTAAATTCATTCCCAACTCTTTGGAAAGGCAGGCAGCCGCCAAAATATTGGAAACATTCTGCTCTCCTAAAAGATTAACTTTAAAAATCGCTGTTTCGCCCTCTTTATCTAAAACTTTAAAACTCGAAAAATCTCTATTTACGGCTAGACTACTTATGTAAATATCGGTAGGAAAATTAGCGATAGTGGATTGGAAACTATAAACTCTTTTTGGTTTTTTGGTTTTTTTGTAAAGCTGGTAACAATAGTCATTGTCTCCGTTAAAAATAGCTAAGCCATTTTCAGGCAGACTTTCGATTAATTCATATTTCGTTTTAATAATATTTTCTAAAGAGCCAAATGTTGCTAGATGTTGCTCATTTATTCCAGTTAAAATTCCAATTTTGGGCTTAGCGATATCACATAAAAGCTTTATTCCTCCCCGATTGTAAGCTCCCATCTCAGCCACAAAAATTTGATGTTCAGGTTTTAAATCATTTAAAATACACTGGGAAATTCCCACTTCACTATTTTGATGTTCAGCTGTTTTTAAAACCTTAAATTTTTCAGACAAAATTGTAGCCAAAAATTCCTTAGTTGAGGTTTTTCCATAAGAACCGGTAATGCCAATCACTAATAAATCTTTAAATTGTTCCCGCTTTTTTTTAGCTTTATTTATAATTTGATTTCTTCCCAAAACTGCTAAAGGTTGAAAAATGAGGACAATTGCCGAAGTAATTACGGGAGTTAAAATATCAAAAAGTAAAAGATAAAAAGTTCCTAAAGTAAAGTTAATTTGGCCCCATTCATCTCTTAGATACA
>Ga0210051_1003246_pt1 | contig 16214 bp, 27 predicted proteins | sample CryGey092014_all_FD_185464 | JGI IMG/M metagenome (GOLD analysis project Ga0210051, IMG submission 185464) | Groundwater microbial communities from aquifer - Crystal Geyser CG23_combo_of_CG06-09_8/20/14_all (SPAdes) (version 2) | ecosystem: Environmental > Aquatic > Deep subsurface > Groundwater...
TCTAAACGAAATTGATGTGATTGTGCCAACAACGCCATCGCCCTTCCGTCTGGATGTTGCATTAGCTTCTTTAGATAAGCTAATCAGCCTAAAACCTAAGGTTTTGTATTACAGCCACTTTGGTAAAGCCTACAACGCTGTGGAAAAGCTCCAAACCTATGCACAGCAGCTTAAGCTTTGGGCAAAAATCACAAGGCAAGGAATAGAAAATAAAGAAAGCTTGGAAGCAATAAGTAAGAGAATAATAGAAAGTGATGTGGCTGTCCAGAAAGCAAAAGAATACATTAAGGCGCATCCAGTTTTGAGCGAGACTGTACTTAATGAAAGTGTGCGGGGTTTTATTGATTTTGTTGAAAAATTCAAAGAAATTCCAACATAGTTTTATTTTGGTGTAAACGCCAAAATCATTTATATTCCGCTCTTTTCCTTTGTGTAATAGGTGAAAAAATGGAAGAGGGAGAAGGTCGTCCTCCTACAGAAAAAATTCCACTTGAAAGAATAGATGATTACACTTGGCGCATTCCAAAATATAAGCCGGGCATGCGGGTTCCAGGCGTAGTTTTTGCTAATAGAGACTTGTTAGAGAAAATGCAAACAGATAGAACATTGTGGCAGTGTGTAAATGTTTCCCATTTACCAGGCATTTACAAGTACTCCATAACATTGCCAGATGGACATGAAGGTTATGGTTTTCCTATAGGCGGTGTAGCCGCAATGGACTATGATGAAGGCGTAATTAGCCCGGGAGGGGTGGGCTACGACATAAACTGTGGAGTCCGTTTATTAACGACAAATCTTTCAGAGCAAGACATAAGGCCAAAGCTTGCCGAACTAACAAATACAATTTTTGAAAATGTTCCATGCGGACTTGGAAGTCGTCGAAAAGACTTCAAAGTCACAATTCATGACTTAGATAGGCTTGTTGTGGAGGGTGTTCAATGGGTTATTGATCAAGGATTAGGCTGGTCTGAAGATGCTGAGCACTGCGAAGAACGTGGATGCATGAAAAACGCAAATCCAGACAAAGTTTCAACAACAGCAAAAAATAGAGGATTGACGCAAGTTGGCACGTTAGGCTCAGGAAACCATTTCTTAGAAATCCAAAAAGTGGACAGAATTTACGACGCTAAAACTGCTAAAATCTTTGGAATCGAACATGAAGGACAAGTAACAGTTATGATTCACTGCGGCTCAAGAGGCTTTGGCCACCAAACATGCTCAGATTATTTGCGGGTTATGGAAAAAGCCGTACACAAATATAAAATAACGTTGCCAGATCGAGAACTTGCATGTGCACCCGGAAACAGTAATGAAGCAGAAGACTATTATCAGGCAATGGCGTGCGCCGTTAATTATGCCTTTGCAAACCGTCAAGCGATAATGCACTGGATTAGACAGAGCTTTCAGCATGTTTTTAAGGAAGACGCAGAGAGGTTTGGGCTAAAACTTGTTTATGATGTAGCCCATAACATCGCAAAAATAGAAAACCACAAAGTTAACGGGGAACAAAAGAAGGTCTGGGTTCACAGAAAAGGTGCAACACGCGCTTTTCCGCCTGGAAGTCCAGAAATACCAGCAGACTATAGCTCTGCAGGACAGCCAGTTCTCATACCAGGAAGCATGGGAACAAGCTCTTGGCTTCTGGTAGGCACAGAAAAAGCCATGCAATTAAGTTTCGGTTCTACGGCTCATGGCGCTGGTAGAATGTTAAGTAGGACTGCTGCCAAAAGAAGGTTTTGGGGTGGAGACGTGAAAAAGGCTTTGGAACAACGGGGAATCGTCGTTAGGTCTGCAAGCTCGACAGTTTTAGCTGAAGAGGCGGATCCCGCCTACAAAAATGTGGATATGGTTGTAGATGTAAGCGATAAGGTTGGAATAGCCACAAAAGTTGCAAGAGTTGTTCCCTTAGCCGTGGTAAAAGGCTAAATTTATTCTTAAAGCGTGAACTTTCCTTCTTTTTTAACTATGTCAATCAAACTTTTTCTTTTCAGTTTTTACTTTTTGCTCTTCTGTTGCATGCGCTTTCTGTATTTCCTTCATATACCATCCTCTCTCCCTTGCATAATGGATGCTTAGGGCTATTCCTAAACAAAGTAAAACGAGACCGATGGATGTTAAAGATAGGCCTAAAAGGCTGTATGGATGTGGCGTCAAATGATAGGGAATTATTAGAAACCACTCTGGATTTTCAACTTTTATTACGGTTTCAAGTGATCCTCCTACAAAGAATATTGATCCTATTACGATTATTAAATATCCAACGGTCTCATTGTGTCTAGACTCTTCCGCTTTCTCGTGTAAATATTCGCTAAAAAACATTGAACACATGATTTGAGCACAGAGATTGTTGTCTATAAGTTTTATTATGAAATCCGAATATCGGTTAAACGCTAGTGAAGTTTATATCAAAAGTTTGAGTTTACAATAATATTAACTGTTGGTTTGTAATTGCTAGTGGTTTAGATGCCGTTTAAAGATGAATGTGGAATTTGCGGCAGAGTTCTTCCTTATAGTTATCTTAGACGTTGCCAAAGATGTGGGCGAATGTATTGCAGAGATTGCATGGTTCCAGACGTTGCGACAGGCGACCCTACTAGGTTGTTGTGTCTTAACTGTGCAAGAAGAACTGTTTTGCCGAAGTCCGTTACTAAATACGGCGGGCTTACTAGTTATCTGAAGTTTAGGGCTTCATTCACGAATGTTGTTAAGCTTAGTTTTGCAAGGATGGACGGTATTATAGGCGATAATTTGCCAATGAGTGCGTACAAGACTGAAAAATGGTGGAGTAACACGCCGACTAATGTGCATGCTAAGGCTTGGCTGGATGCTGGATGGAATGTGCAGGAAGTGAATTTGAAGGAGGGCTACGTGGTTTTCAAAAAAGTAAAAGATGTAAAAGCAAAAAGCTTTAGAAGAAAAACCTCACGCAATGAGATTAAGAAACCTTTTACTCCGGTTCGTGTTCGCATTCCAAAGCCTAAAACGCCGTCGAAGACTAAGGTTTCAAAGCTTTATGCTCGGATTAAAAATTTGGAGCGACAGAGGGTTTCTATGCCCGTGTATCATGGCAGTTTTAAGCCGAAACCAAAACACGAGAAGAAACTGTTCAAGCCAGAAAAGAAACCGCAGTAGATGGCGAAAAAGAAATTTTATCTAGCTCAGCTTAATAATGTAGTGCAGAAAGCAGAGCGGTCGTCGTCTAGACTGGTTTAGGACACAAGCCTTCCAAGCTTGCGATCCCGGGTTCAAATCCCGGCGACCGCACCAAAAAAATGGCAAGTGTTGTGTTTAGGAGTTTGTTTGTGTGCCTTCGCCTTTGACTTTTCTCAGTCTTTTAACGCTTGAGAGGAAGAGCATTAGAATCGCGACTAGGATAGAGTAAGAGGATGCTAGCTGAGCCTCTGTAGTATAGCGTGACTTTTGCTGGATTTTTTAGTGGCGCAGCGATGTTGGGTGGCGCCGAAACAACATTTACCTTGCCGTAAAAAGGTGCTGAAACATGTTTAACTGTGCCTATTCGTTAGTGAACAGGGTGCTGGGGAATGGTTGAGGAAACCGTTTGGGTTGAGAAGAAGTATGTTAGGCCGCGCTTAAGCCCTGGTGAGCTTTGGCTGATATCCCGCCTAATAGACAATCAATACTGGCTGTTGAGGAGGCATCCCCACCCGTTTTGGGATCTGGAGAAGGTCGGCAAGTTGAGGCGGAAGATCCTGCGGCTCATGAACAGGTGCCGCAAACCCAAGTATCAAATAGGCTTGAGGCAACGAGTCTACTAACGCCTGCAAGGGCTATTCAGCTGCCATTAGGATATGCCAAAAATTTCAGACGTTGCAACTGTTTCAGAGATTACATAGCTGTTGATGAGAGTGCGTATGGTTGTCCATAAGTGTTAGCACACGGCATTAAGAATCTGTTAAGTAAATCTGGAATCGGATTATGGCTTGTCGATATGAAAAATAGGCTACGTCAAAGAGAGGATTAAAGCATCTCACCCAAAATCTCCAAGAATGCACGCGCGCGAAATCGTGCTGGTTGATCACGGTAAAGGGCGTTTGGATTTTTTGCATAAATTATGGTAGCTTGTTATCAGCTACTTGAAAAGAACGCAAATCTTATTAGTGTGGCGATATACAAAATGCTTTTCTACCATAAACTGGTGATAAGAATGGGTCGTCGAAGGGGTGAGGTTCAGATTCTGATGGATATTCTAAATACTTCTTTGAATGGTGTGAAGGTTACTCGACTTATGTACAAGACGAATTTGAGCTATTCAACTCTTCGAAAGTATTTGTCTGCAACTTTGAAGCAAGGATTGATCGGTAGGGTTCATGACAGCGATGGTTCTGTTGTGTATCACACTACAGAAAAGGGTCAGCTTCTTTTGAACAAGTTAGAAGAAGTTAAGCTCGCCTTGCGTGTTTAGCTTATATCGCATATGGCTATTTCTTTCTGCTTCGCTTTAAATCTTAATTTTAGTTCTAGATCATTTTTTGTGAAGTTTCCGATGGTAATGTCTTGGATTTTAATTTCTTGATATTTCGGTAGGATTATTTCTCCTGTTGTGGGTTTTATTTTTTCCATTTTCTTTTCGATGTTGATTAGCCATGTGGGTAATGTTACTTTTCCTGTTCTTGGATCATATTCTATAAGAGTGTGCTTGCGCATATTCGTCAAAATTTCTTTGAGTTGTTCTAAGGGTATTTGAAGTTTTTTAGCTAAATATTTGACGTCGTAGATCTCTTGTTCTTCAATTATTGATAATATGTCTATTGTACTTAGCATAGCTTTAAGTTCATGTCTTTAGTTTTTAAGGGTTAGGAATTTTTTGTCTATTAGAAAATTTGAACGGTTCTATCTGATTTTTTTATTTTTCCAGAAAAGTGTAATTTTGTTCTAGACAATTGACCTAGATGTTTCATACTGCTTTGTTTAAATATTGGGGTTTAATAAGAAAAAAGGGCAGAAAAAAAGGGCAGGAGAAGGAGAGAGTAACGCTGCATATGCTTTTCTCATCCGCTCCCTTCAGGGAGGGATTTTATTAGTGATCCGTTCAATTAATGAGGACCTAATTAAGGAATTAAAAATACAATGGAAAACTTTGTGGCAGGAGCGGATTGATGATAAGGTTAGGGCCGAGGGAATTGCAAATAGGGATTATTCGATGCTATTTGTCGAGAAGGGTTTAGTGATTTTTGCGACCAAGGATTTTAAAGCTTTGGATTTTAGGGAAATTCTGACTTGTCATAAACTTGCGGATGTTGATAGAGTCATTTCTCCTAGCCCTCAAGTGGGCGGGTGGGGGAAATTTATAAGATCAGTGATTTCGAGCCAGAAGTCTTCTAATCGCGTTAGGGAGACTAGGCAACGGTTGGAGAAGGAAAAGCAGAGGCAACAGCTTAAGAAGGGTGGAAGAGGCTGGCTTCATTTCTAGTTTTAGTCAGCATTTTGAAGCATTGAACTAGATAATGTCTGTTTCAATTCCACTTTTTAACGATTCAATTTTAAGGCGATAAATTTGGGTAGTTATAGACGCAGATTAGACATTGTAGCGGACATTCTGCTTGTAGCAAGCCGAAGGGCTAGGAAAACCCAGATTATGTATCAGGCTAATTTAAGCTACAAGCTCTTAACCAAGTATTTGACTGAAATCAGGAAAGCATATCTCATCAGTTTTGAGCGTAAGGAACGATGTTATGTGCTTACATCTAAGGGTCAGGAGTTCTTGGAAAAGTATAAGGATTATTCAAGGCACAACAAGCATGTTGAGAAGGGGCTTGATGACGTTAGTGTTAAAAGAAAGGTTTTGGAAGAGCTATGCTCAAGTAGATAATGTGAGGGCTGCAGAAATTTGAAAATGCTTTTTTTCGCATCATTTGTCTGCCTATTTCTGTTGTTGTCTTTAACGACAGTTTGTATGGCAACTAGTGAAAATGAAGCTGCGGCAAAAGTTAGTGAAGCAGAAAATGCTGTGAATTCAACTTATGAAGCTGTTCAAGAAGCGGAAAAAGCTGGAGCAAATGTTACTGGTTTATTGTCGGTTCTTAATGAGACAGTTGGACTTTTGTCAGAGGCTGAAATTGCCTATAAAAATGGGGATTTAGATGGAGCTATTGGTAAGGCTGATCAATGTGTTACAGTAGCGAATGGTATTTTGAACGATGCTTTGACTTTAAAAAGTTCGGCTTCAGAGAATGCGCAGATGATTTTTTGGTCAACCCTTGTTTATTCATCAGTAGGGGCTGGCGCTTTTGCTATCGGTTTGGTTTTAGTTTGGGGCTGGTTTAGCCGTCGGTATATCAAGAAAATGTTGGAAATGAAGCCTGAGGTTGCCTAATTGTTGAGACTTGAAGATTACAAAATTCTATTTATAATTGCCAGTTTGATTGGAACGTTATTATTTGCTTCTCCAAGTTTAGCGCTTGTTATACATTTGCCAGGGGAAGAAGCTTTTTCTGAAATTTGGGTTTTAGGCTCAAACCGCACAACTGAAGATTATCCCTTTAACGTCAAAACAGGTGAAGTTTACAAAATTTTTATTGGCGTAGCCAATCACATGGGTTCTTCTAGTTATTACATTATAAAAGCAAAGTTTAGAAATCAAACAGATTCCTTGCCTGATTCAACAGTTGGAGCACCAAGTTCACTTTCAGAATTGTACAAATATTATGTTATACTGCAAAATGGTGAAGAATGGGAAACTCAGTTAACATTTTCATTTTCGAATATTTCGAAGGTTGAGAACCGATGTGTTGTAGGAACCCTGAAAATAAACGATGTCACATTAATCGTTAATAAACCAGCATCATGGAACATTAACTATACGGGCTACTATTATCAACTATTATTTGAACTCTGGATATACAACGCTGAAACTGAGGCTGTTCAGTTTCATGATCGTTACTGCACCATACGGCTTAACATGACATTGTCGTCTATATCATAGGGTTGTTTGTTCTATACATTAGTTCCTTTACTGTTTAAATTAGACACATAGAGAACCCTTGTAGGGATAAAGGAGAAGACTATGGGCTTAATTAAAACGCTCGTTCTGATTGCTGCGTTGAACGAAGAAGAAGGCATAGGACAAACGTTAGAAGAACTGAGAGAGGTGCTAGATAACACTGCCTTTCTAGTTGTGGATGGAAATAGCACCGACAGAACCGTTGAAATAGCGAAGGATTTTGGCGCAGAAGTTTTGGTTCAAGAAAATGTTGGGAAGGGAACCGCCATTGCACAAGCTATTAGGCAAGTGAATGGCGATGTTAAATATGTGATTCTGATTGACGCTGACTTTACTTACCCTGCTGAATACTTGCCTGAGATGATCAGAATTTTAGAGACAAACCCAGATGTAGGTATGGTTTGTGGAAACAGGTTCAATGAGCATCTTCACTTGGGAGAATTGCACCATTTGCTCTATTTTGGGAATAGATTGCTTGCTTTTACGCATAACGTTTTGAATGGAGTGCACTTGCAGGATCCTTTAACTGGATTGAGAGTTGTCCGCTGGAAGATATTGAAGGATTGGAAGCCAAAGTCTAAAAGCTTTGACTTGGAGGTTGAGCTGAATCATGTGGTTGAGAGGAGTGGCTACAAGATTTTGGAGATACCTATATATTATAGGCCTAGGCTTGGGCAGAAAAAGCTGAAGCTGAGACATGGCTTCACCATTTTGAAGAGGATTATGGCTGAATCCTTAACTTGAGTTTGAATCTTTACTATGTGTTTGGAACTGCTTTATACTGGGTTGAGTGGAGACCGTAGGGTGTTTGGCTTAGACCTGATGGTGGAAAGCTTAAATCTTTTGACGAATACTTATGTGGTAGGTGTCCTTTGGTGGATGTGAAAGTTAGGGTTACGAGGGAGGGAATTTTCATTCCTGAAGAGCTTTTCAGGGAGATGATGAGTGCGTATGTTAAGGTGGAGCAGGTTCTAGCCACTTTAGAGACGCTTGCGGATGAAGAGGCGTTGAAAACCATTGAGAAGAGTAGAGAAGAGGTGGCTAGGGGCGAGTATGTGGAATGCTCGATAGATGGTTTGAATGAAGTTCTGAAGTGGGATGTTTAGGTTATGACAGCTGTCGGTCTTTTTAAGTGAGTGAGCTTATAAGATGTGTTGGTAGGGTTGAAATGACCACAACCATGGTTGTGCCTGAGCGCCTGAAAAATGTTCTTAGGAGGCTAGCGAAGGGGAGGAGCCTCGAGCAATGCTTAATCGAGGAGCTTAGGGGGGATTGAAAGCTAAAACAAGCTTCTATAGAAAGCTTCTGCTTGAGTATGAGGGGAAATACGGCATGGGATACGAAGAGGCAGCTAAACGCTTCGAAAAAGGCGAGGTTGGAGACTCCTATGCTGAACATGAAGCGTATCTTGAGTTTCTCTTCCTTAAAGGTGTTGTCAAAGAATTGGATGAGATAGAAGAAGCGCTAAGGACTTTTGAGGAGCATAAATGAATTATCTGCTCGAGGAGCTATTGGAAGTCGTTAAAAAGCATCTAGGAGCCTTCTTCAGATCTTATAAGGTTAAGACCGACCTTGAGACGGCGTATTGCATGCATGCAATTGCAGCAATATTGAAGGATTTAGTTGTTGGTGAAATAGGAGAATTAGGCGGCGAGCTTAAGAGAGAAGTAAACCTGAGGTTTCGCAAAGTCTATAGGCTTTCTTAAATTTAACAATCATTTTGTTGATTTATGGTTGAACATGACTGGTTAGGTTTTGCCTATCCATAGTGTTTCATTAATCTCTTCGAAGTGTTCGTCGCCGGTGACTAGTTTGGCGCTGAGTGTTCTTGCTGTGGCTAATACTATGGCGTCGAAGAGGCTTGGGGCCTTAAGCTTTCTTGTTTTGGCTTTTTCCATAAGTTCTAGGTAGCATTTTGCGGATTCGAAAGCGATGTTTTTGTCGATGGGGATTATTTCTGAGGTTTCTTCTATTGTTGTTAAGCGTTCACGGATTGTCTGTTCCGTCATGCCTTCTCTTAGGTATTTGCGGGCTATTTCGGCGATAACAACGTCCGGCGTATATGTTTCTTCAGCTTTTTGGAGCGTCTCCTTTGCTTTTTCTCCGCTTTTGCTTCCGATGAAGATTTCAATCCATGCGTAGGTGTCAATTACGGTCTTCACCGCGGTCTCCCTCTGAGAATGGTTTTATTTTTCCTTTGTCTAGGCCGAATGTTTCGTCAAGTCTCTGTCTGCGTTGCCATGTGATGAATAGCCGTATGGTTTCATCGAGGGTTGGTGCCCGTAGTTTTTGACGTAGCCTCTCCAACATTTTGAGCGTGCCTTTTGAAACTCTTATGGTTGTGGTTTCGCTCATAAGCTTAGCCTATATTTGTATAATGTCTACAAGTATATAAGTATATTCAGCTAAGATGGTGTCGAAAGATATTGCGTGGGAAACCTTTGAGTTTCATAACCGTTTTGTTGGTTTATGGTTGAACATGACGGGTATTTAGTGTTGTTGCCCACGTTTTTGTGCGAGGATTTTTTCTGAAAAAACGTTGTTTTCAACATTCTCTGTATATTACGATTCAAGTATGAAAGCATATGCTTAGATTCGAGCTTAAGCGTTCTTGATGTTAGTGTGGTTCTGATGAAGGGGGCTGGTGGGTCATATCTCTCGTCAAAGTAGCCGTAGATCCTCATAGGATTAGTACCAGCTTCTCCTTGGTGACGAAGTCTATGAGGGTGCGGTTGAGTGGATATTTTTCTGAAACTCTGTCGACTAATGGGTCTAAGTCTTTGTCGTGATCCACAATGCGCTTTTTGTGTATGGCCACGAACATGCCGTCGTATGTCTCTACAAGCTCCTTGTATTTCTTCCTAAACCATTCGGAGTTCTCTTCGTATTCTTCAAGGAGTGCTAGTGCTTTCCGCTCCAATTTCAACACCACAAGTTAATGGGGTACTCGGGGGTTTTTAAGCCTATTGAATTACATGTATGATAAGAGTTGGGGTGCTTGAGATGAAGGGGTGCTCGAAGGTTTTGGTGACTGGTGGGGCTGGTTTTATTGGGTCCCATTTGGTTGATGTGTTGGTGGGGAAAATAGGGCGCATTTATGTTCCGATGTAGGTTACTTGTGGTAGGTTTTTGAAGTGTGGGTCTCCAGTAATGACCCGCCCTTTCTTTAGTATAGTGACTGCATAAACTATTGAATCCAGCATGCCCCAGCCTTTGATGGTTTTCTTATGCTGAAAGTTTATTTCAGCAGCTTTTTCAGCGATCTCTGCATCAATGTTAACGACTGTGCTTTTGTTTTTTACATATAGGAGAACGGATGAAATTTTTGATTTTGGGATATGATGCCTTAGCATTGCCTCTTTTAGTTCACCTATGACGGTTGCTGGCGTAAGGGGATGACGGGCTGAAGAAAGTTTTTCGGCTATCATGTCTGCGTAGGGACTGTTTAGAGTGTACTCAACCCATGCATAAGCATCGAACACAACGGCGTCTCTGGTTTCTTCACGGTTTTTTGTTGGCGTGTGTGAAGGCTTCGTCAATGTTTTCATCTCTGTCTGCGGATTCTCTTTCAAAAACTATTCCTGTTCCTTTGAGTATGCCCCGTATTTCCCTCACTGGGGTTTCAATTCTGGGAATAATAACGGTGTCTCCTTCTCGCATCTTCATCATCTCCAACATTTCCTTTGGTATGATTATTCCTAGACTTGTACCTATTCTTCGTATCTTTGCTTTTAAAGCCATTTTAATCAAACAATAATTATAATTAATTATAATATAAACTTTCCTGTCAAAAGAATAAGAAATCTGTCTCAAAGGAGACCATGAGGCGTTTGGCCTAGGCTTGAAGGGTGGGAGTTTAGCTTGGATCTTTTGATAACAAAGCGCTACGCATTAGGGAGTTGTGGTTGATAATATGGGAGAGTTTTCGAAGGTTTTGGTTACTGGTGGGGCTGGTTTTATTGGGTCCCATTTGGTTGATGCTTTGGTGGCTAGGGGTTTCAGTGTTAGGGTTGTTGATGATTTGAGCAGTGGTAGCTTAAGAAATGTTGAAGGTTGGGTTGGTAATTCCCGTTTTGAGTTTGTTCAGGGAGATTTAAAGGATTTGGATGTGGCTTACGGAAGCGTTAATGATGTTGAGGTTGTGTTTCATCTAGCTGCAAACCCTGATATTAGGCTGTGTGAGTCCGATCCTGCTGTTCATTTTAGGGAGAATTTGCTTGTGACGTTTAATGTTCTTGAGGCTATGCGGAGGAGCGAGAGTGCTAAGCGTATTGTTTTTGCTTCCACTTCGACTGTTTATGGTGAGGCTAGTGTTTTTCCGACGCCTGAGGATTATGGGCCTTTGTTGCCGATTTCTGTTTATGGCGCTGCTAAGTTGGGTGGGGTTATTGTTGATTTTGTTAGGAAGCTGAGGCAGAATCCTGAGGAGTTGGAGATTTTGGGGGATGGAAAGCAGAAGAAATCCTATTTGCATGTTAAGGATCTTGTGAACGCGTTTTTTGCTGTTTTGCCATGTCTTGAAATGCGTGGGGGTGTTGAGGCTTTTAATGTGGGTTCTTTGGATTGGGTTGAGGTTAAGCGTATAGCTGAGATTGTTTGTGAGGAGATGAGGGTTAAGCCGAAGTTTAGGTTTAACAATGTTTTGGGAGACGGGCGCGGATGGAAAGGAGATGTGAAAACAATGCAACTTTCAGTAGAGAGGCTTATGGGTTTAGGTTGGAAACCTAAATTGACTAGTGAGGAAGCGGTTAGGCAAAGCTGTATTGAAATTTTGGAGGAAATAAAGGGTTAATAGATTCTTTGTACTAGTCCGTCGAAGCCTGAGTCGAAGCTTAGGATTTGTTTTATGCGGTTTTTTTGTATGTGGGCTAGTGTTGTGCAGTCTGTGAAGCTTAGGGGTTTGTCTTTGAGGGTTTGGAATTTTTGCCAGGCTAGTTCAAAGATTTCTTTTGTTATCCAGAGTTTTGTTATTCTTGGCGATTCGATGATGTATTTTCCTATGTCTAGGGCTAGGTCGTGTCTTCTTGTTCTTACGAGAGCTGTTGTTATGGCTTCGTCTATGATGTAATCTGAGGTGTAGATTCTTCCGAATTCTGCTTTTAATGCTCTTTTCATTAATTCTTTACTCCTTGTGTGGAGTTCGTCGTCGGCGTTTCGCAGTGCCACGAATATTCCGGTATCGATGAAGACTGTCATGGGTTTATCTCCCGTAGAGGTATTCGTCTATTCTCTTTGAGGAGTCTTTTATTCCCCAATGTGTTGGGTTTTCGATGGTTTTCCAGGCTGGGTCCTCTTCTAGTGGCGGTAGTTCTTTCAGTTTTTTGATGATTTCTTCTTCGTTTTCGAGGGCGTAGTCTATTATTAGGCTTAGGGCTTCTTGGAGAGTTATTTTTATGTCTTCTCGGAGTAGGAGCGAAGCGAGGAACTTGTCAAGTTTTTCCTTTTTCTGTTGTTCAATCTTTATTGTTGCGGTCACTTTTCCACCAGTAGAAAAGTAGAAAAGCACACTTAAATCCTTTCCCATGTTTTTCTGTGTAGGCTTTTGTCTTTTCGGAAGGAAGTTTTTGAGAAGGTTGGTTATTTTAGGTCGGATGTTGGACGGTTTGGAAAGAAACTCCTTGGTAGCGAAGAAACAGAGCTTCGCGCGCTCTAACATGTGAAGGAGCCCGAATTTATGCTGTTTTAAACGCTTCATGAGCGATTTCTTTTTTTAATATTTATATCTTGCCATTCATATTATTGTGTGGGATTGCAGTGTCAAGTAGTGCTCTAAAAGAGGTTTTAAAGGAGGTTAAGCTTGTTCGTGAAAAAGTTGAAAGATTAGCGGAGCTTGTTGAGGAGAGGCTTGTGGGGTTAGAAGAGCCGTTAAACGACGAGGTTGAGGCTATTAAGGAGTATGTTAAGGCTAAGGAGAAGGGAAGTGTAAAGCTTATGCCTCTCGAAGAGGTTGAGAAGGGGACATAATTGTTTGTCAAGATACCGTGTCCTTCTTGAAAAGAAAGCTTTTAAACAGCTTGAAAAAATAAGCAAAGATACGCGTAACAGGATGATTGAAGCTTTACATGTTTTAAGAGATGAGGGGTTCTCCACAAGGGTTGACATCAAAAAATTGCGAGGGTACAGAAAACAGTACAGGCTTCGGGTAGGTAAATATAGAATATTATTCGAACTCAGGCCAGAAAAAACAATAGTTGTATACGCAATACTGCCACGCAAGGCAGCTTACTAGTGTGCATCATATTTACTGTAAAGAACTAAAAATGAAGGGAGTAGACATTTACTAGTGTATATGTAACCTTTTTGTAGGGGTTTGGTTGAACATGAGAAGTATTTAGTTTTGTTGCCGGCTTGTGTGAAGATTTTTTCTGAAAAACGTTGTTTTTAACATTCTTTGTGTATTTGGATCCAAATGTGAATGTGTAAGGGGTTGTGTGGTGTTGAGTTTGAAAGAGTTTTCAAGGGTTCTTGTTACTGGTGGGGCTGGCTTTATTGGCTCTCATTTGGTTGAGCGTTTGATGCTCCTAAATGCATACGATAAGTTAAAATTTATGGGTGCTATATGTTATTGATAGAAACGTATTCATGGGTGTAGCGATGTCTGGGAGCGGTGTTCTCTTAACGGATGAGGATCGAGCTCTTCTTTTGAAGGTTAGTAGTTTGCTTGAGGAAATTGTTGAGACCTTGGAGATCTTGAAAGATGAGAATACAGTTGAATCCATTAGGCAGGCTGAAGAGGATGTGAAGGCTGGGAGGGTTAGAAGCTACAGCGATTTCTTCAAGGAGCTGAAAGAGTCTGGGAAAATATAACCTTAAGGTTACTAAGACTTTTGAAAAAGATTTTGGGAAACTTGGTGTTCAATTAAGAAGAAGGTTGGATTCTGCTATAAGAGCTCTTGAAATTAATCCTTATGCTGGGAAACCTCTTAAAGGAGAGCTAGCAGGTAAATGGAGCCTGAGGGTTGGAGATTATAGGATAATATATGTGATAGATGAGAAACAGAAAATAGTTATCCTTTACAACGCTAAACATAGAAAAGCAGTATACAAGTGAAACTTAAAGTAATGCAAGTTGGTTGTTAACATGAAAGGTTTTTCTAAAGTTCTTGTTACTGGTGGGGCTGGTTTTATTGGGAGCCATTTAGTGCATAGACTTTTGGCGAGAGGTTACAGCGTAGTCGTCCTAGATAACTTCCGTTCTGGGAGAATTGAGGATATACGTGAATGTTTAAAGGATGAGAATTTTAAGCTGGTTAAAGGGGATGTTTGTGATGGAAAAATTGTTAAGAATGCTATGGAAGAGGCTGATGCCGTGGTCCATTTGGCTGCATTGATTGATGTTGAGGAGTCTGTGAATAATCCAATGGAAACTCATCATGTCAATGTGGATGGGACGTTGAATGTTTTAAGTGAGGCTGTCAGAAGCGGTGTCAAAAAATTTTTGTTTGCGTCTTCAACCGCTGTTTATGGGGAAGGCAATCCGTTACCACTTAAGGAGGATTATCCGCTGAAGCCCATATCGCCCTATGCAGCGTCGAAGGCTGCCGCTGAGCATTATTGTGAAGTGTTCCATCGGTGCTATAGGCTTCCAACAGTGATTTTAAGATTTTTCAACGTTTATGGATTCAGACGTGAATATGACTCGTATAGTGGAGTTATCACAGCGTTCGTGAATAATGCCCTAGAAGACAAACCACTAGTAATCTTTGGAGACGGAGAGCAAACCCGAGATTTCGTACATGTCGAAGACGTTGTCAGTTCTACCATATTAGCTTTAAAAGGCGCTAATTCGGTTGGTGAAATTTTAAATGTGTGTACTGGTAAGCCTACTAGCGTGAATGATTTAGCCCAAACAGTAAAAGAGGTCGCGGGAAAGAGTCTACAAATAATCCATGGCGAACCTAGAAAGGGGGACATACGGAGCAACTATGGCGATCCTTCGAAGGCTGAGAAGACCTTAAGATTCAAAGCTGAGGTTAGCTTGAAAAAAGGTTTAAAACGAATTGTAAGCGGTATGCACTAATATTTTCTGCTGTATTGATTTTTGTCCATTGAGAGGCATTGTAATGAAAACTTTCTTTCTTGTTTTAGCTAGAGACCAAAAGCATGTCAATGAGAAAATTGAAGAACTGAAAGTTTTAGGTGTGCCCTATTTAATTGTGTGTGGTCAAAAACTTAACCACCCGAATACCGTTTATCGGGAACCTAGGGGCAAGTATGATGCCATAAATTTTGGTTTCAAGTTCATTCCACAGGACACCGATGTAGTTGTTCTTAATGATGTAGATACAAAAATAAGGAATTTTGAAGCAGCGCTGCAACTCTTTCGTTTTAAGGCCGTAGATCTTGTTTTTGTGAGAGTCTGTGTTAAAGAAGGCCCTCAGAAACTTTTTTACAATTTGCTTGACCGTATAAGGCGGAGGTTGATGATAGCTGCTAGTGGAGAGTTGATGCTAGTCAGGTATGATGTTTTACGAAGAATTATTCCGATCAAGTCTTGCAAGGCCGAGGATAGCTATATACTTTTTAAGGTTTTAGAGTTTAAATGTCGCAGTATTTTTTGTGAAGAATGTTATGTAGAAACGGAGAGGACTAAAACAGCTGAACAAGAGGAATTGTACAAGAGAAAAACGGTTGGTGGCATATACCAAGCTTTGGTTTATACTAAACCTCCCAAAGGCATAAGGCTGTTTTACGCTCTTTTACCAATCGCTTGTCCATTATTGTTGATTTTTGGAACGAAGGGTTATTTTTGGATGAGAGGCATTCTGAGTGGTTTTGTTGACTATCTTCGTGGAGATAGGACTGGATTTTGGAAACCGACCTATATGTCGTAGAAGAATTTATACTTGACGAGTTTGGTGTAAAATGAATATTGTTCAGGTTAGTCCGAGGTATTATCCGTCAGTGGGCGGGGTTGAGCATACTGTCCAGAAATTGGCTGAGGGCATGAAGGCGAGGGGGCATACGGTTGCTGTGGTTTGTGGAAGTTCTTCTGCTAGGAAGGTTAAAAGTGAAGAGGTGAACGGAGTTGAAGTGTATAGGGTGCCCACTTATTCGCCTAGAAACGCTTTTCATATACCGAAGGATAGGAAGGCTATGGAAAATTTTCTAGATAAAGATGTTGATGTTGTGCATACTCATAGCGCCCATGCAGTGATCACTAAGGTTCCTTTAGATTTAAAGAGGTCTACGAATCCTAGGTGGAAACTTGTTTATAGTATGCATTTTTCGACTCCTGGATACACGTTTTTTA
>Ga0210051_1003247_pt1 | contig 16214 bp, 18 predicted proteins | sample CryGey092014_all_FD_185464 | JGI IMG/M metagenome (GOLD analysis project Ga0210051, IMG submission 185464) | Groundwater microbial communities from aquifer - Crystal Geyser CG23_combo_of_CG06-09_8/20/14_all (SPAdes) (version 2) | ecosystem: Environmental > Aquatic > Deep subsurface > Groundwater...
TACAATCACGAGAGGGCACAGTGGGATTTAAACAAAATGACCCCCGTTGAATACAGGGATCATCTGTTGGCGTCAAATGTCTGAAAAGCGGTTTTTTGGTCGTGTCCACTAAACGGGGTACACATCACCGGAAGCAGTTTTTGTTTTTGGAGGATTAAGAAGGTTTTACGCACTCGGCCTCACTCCTACCCTTCTTTCCGGCCCTTCGCCAATACTTTCTGAAACCACGTCTGACCTTCCGGCTAACTCCATATGAATCACTCTTCTCTCGTAAGGTGGCATTGGGCCGAGGATTTTTTCTTTTTTACTCAACGAGACCTCATCAGCCACGGAACGAGCAAGTTCTCTTAGATACTCGTTCTTTTTCTTTTTATAATCATTAATATCCAAATCTATATAAAACGCTTCTTCTGCTTCTATCTTCCGCCTTAGGATTGCCTTTAAAAGATGCTGAATTTCGGCTAAGGTTTGTCCTCTTTCCCCAATTAATATTTGAGGTTCGTCTGTTTTTAAGTTTATCGGCAGAGTTTGTTCTGTTTGCGTCAAAAAATCGACCTCAACTTCAAAGGTCATTTTCTGGAAAAATTCTTGCACAGTTTTTTTAATTTCACTTAGATTACTCTGGGTAAGCATAGACTCGACACTAATTTACTAATGAAGTGCCAATGTTACGAATATTCATCCTAAGATTCTTTTGGGACGCAGATATTTATTGCGAAAATTAACTATTAAACCCAGCTTCTTCTTGGATGCTTTGAGATATCTCATCATTTGGTAGTAATCCTCTTTCGTGATAAAAACTTTTGCCTTACAATCTAGTAGAACTTTATCCTCTATAACGAAATCTACTTGATTACCTTCGATGTTTTCAGAAACGGGTAGTTTCTTTTCTCGTTCAAAGGTTATACCTTTTTGTTTTAACAACATCTCAACTGCATCTTGATATTGCTTCTCTTTACAGTATCTACCTAGCTTATTATGAATTTTGAACAAGGCTCCGGTAACTCTATAAGACAACTCGGGGTAATACAAAATTTTTGTCATTCGTATCATTGGTGTAAGATTTGTATATTGGCGTCGGTTTGTTTCCTAAAAACAAGATATTGCTGAATAATTGCAAATAAAGTTGTGATTATCCAATACAAACCAATGGCCGAAGGCAATCTCAAAAGTATAAAGACTGTAAAAACAGGAAATATATAAAGCATCTCTTTTTGCATTATTTCTGAAAACTGACTTGTCTTATTGTCCTTGGGCTTTAAAGAATATTCTTTTTGCCTCGGGTTCAACATTTTGGTTTGCAAAAACTGCAAAGCTCCTGATAGTATGGCAAAAATTGCGTTCGGTTGAGATAAATTCACTATTCCGAGGGAAAACGGATTAATCTGGCCAGGGTGCGGCACAAAACTGTAAAGATTGACGAGCTGTTCTGGTTGGAATCCTCTCCAGAAAACCTGGTAAAGCGCTATCAGAATCGGAAGCTGAAGCAATAATGGAAGACAGCCAGAAAACGGACTAATTCTCTCTTTCCGGTAAAGCTCCATTATTACCTGGGCTTGCTTTGCTTGATCGTTTTTATAATTACGTTGGATTTCCTGAATTTTAGGCTGAATTTCGGCCATAGCTTTTTGAGAACGGATAGACTGCAAAGAAGAAGGATATAGCACCAGGCGAATTAAAACCGTTAAAATGATTATCGCTAAGCCGAAATCGTGACCGGGTAAAATCTCGTAAAGCAAAACCAAGGTATTGAATAGCGGCTGGTACAAAATTAGATTAAAAGCGCTAATTAAAAAATTCATTTTCAGGCATACGAACAGCGCAACCTCGCTCCACCCTGACGGGTTCCGCTCGGGTATGCGAATGCGCCCATACGAATTTTATTTTAAGGTAAATCTATGCCGCCCGGACTTAAGTGGTGGCATCTCGAAATTCTTTTTACTCCCGAAAATACTCCCAAAAAAAGACCTTTCTTTTTTACAGCCAAAACCATGTATTCCGAACAACTGGGATAAAATCGGCAATTTCTACCAAAATAAGGACTTATGGCGGCTTGATAAAATTTTATAATCTTAATGACTATTTTGATTAACATTTTTAAACTAGCTTTCCTTTTTTCAACAAATTTTCCACAGTTTGTACGGTTTGTGAAAACGTTTTCTTTTCCAGCCCGGATTTAGCTATGAAAATAATATCTATGCCTTTTTTTATGCCCTCAATATTCAATCTCACAATCTCTCTTAATCGTCTCTTAATCTTATTTCTAACTACGGCTTTTTTAGAAAAACTCTTACTAGTAATAAAGCCAAACCGGCTACTCTTAAGGTTGTTTTTTGCGACTTTAATAAATAAAAAATCGTTCTGAAACCCTTCCCCTTTTTTAAAAACTAGCGCGAAATCCTTCTTTTTTTTAAGTCTGTTTATCTTCGGTAACATTTTAAAATAAATGATATATTTTTTAAAGGCGTTTCGCAGGACGGGGTTTTTCAATCCCCGTCCTGCGTCCAAAGGAGTTAGCTCCTTTGGAAACCTGATTTTGTTCGCCGAAGGCGAAGAAAACTTCGGCGGAGCCGAACTTTTTTGGTTGCGCCCTGCCGCAGAGCGGCGGGGGTTACCAAATGATCAAACAGCCAATCTTTTTCTTTTTTTCCGCCTTCTTGCGGCAATTACTCTTCTGCCCCCAAATTTTTTCATCCTTTTTCTGAAACCGTGGGTCCTTTTCCTTTTTTTCTTTTTTGGATTGTATGTAAGGCTCATTTTATTTCTAAACTCCGTTAAGAAAGCGGGTTTTCAGTTAAACTACCCCCTTGAAAAAACGGAGAAATATATTTTTATAATTACTCCGCGAGAGCGGAGCAAATATTTACGAAAAGTTCATAATTGCTCCGCGAAAACCGCGGACGTCCTTCGGCAAGCTCAGGATGGTGAGCAGAGTCGAACCATAAGGTCGCGGATACAGCTAACAAATATATACTCGCCGAAGGCGAATGCCTTCGGATACCACGGACGTAAGTCCGTGGTAGTTCATTAAACCCTGATAAATAAATTTAGCGAAGTAAAACCTGTATATTCCCTTATATTCCCTTATATTTTCTTAAAAGACCGGGATTTTTCTATTTATGGCCTAACCACCTCATTCGCCTTTGGTGCATATAATAAGCTAAATTTAGTATAATGCCAAAAAGAAAAAGCGTCAATTCCTTCAGAAATAAAAACTGGATTTTTTCTATCCGATATGAACAGCTAATCCACATCTCTCTTTTGTGTACACAGTTTTCTCCCAGTTTATCAACAAATCTTTAGAAGTTTTACCGTTTTTATCTTGCTTGACATATGATATAATTTTTTTAAGAATGAAGTATCGGAAACTATACATATTTTTTAATGAGAGAGTCTTTTTTAAAAGGGTTTATTTATCAGGGTTAATGTTTACCCCGTTAGAAGTCAGAAAGACAAAGGTCTTTAATTGAATCCGTTCTTCTCGTTTGTGCCATGTCTTATGAGAAATCTATGTGCGTCTGACTTCTAACGGGGTTTACCCAAGGTAAATAAAGTTTCGACGGACTGGTATTTTTATACCGAGTTCTCCACCAACCAAAAACACCCCACAGGCACCGTAAGGAAAAATTTATTTTTAAAATATTAACTCAGTGAACTTTTATGACCAAGGAGGAAATTTGGCAATCGGTTTTAGCTCAAATTCAATTAAATATTTCTCAAGCTAATTTTGCGACTTGGTTTAAAAATACAGGTGTCTCTGAAATAGAAAGCGGTCAGGCAGTAATTTCAACCCCTAATTCTTTTGCTAAAGAATGGCTTGAAAATAAATATAATAAAATTATTTTTAAAATTCTTCACGGTCTCAATGAAGACATAAAGGAAGTAAAATATACTGTCACCCAGAACGAAATAAAACCCCTTAAAAAACAATTTTTCCCTTCGGCTGAACCTGAGCAGCTTGATTTTCAAGAATTAAAAGTAGACAAAGAAACAGACCTCAACCCAAGATATACCTTTGAAAATTTTGTTGTCGGCCCTTTTAACGAATTAGCTCATGCCGCTGCTTGGGCAGCGTCGCAAAATCCAGGAATAGTTTATAATCCTTTGTTTATATATGGGGGAGTGGGATTGGGAAAAACCCACCTCATGCAAGCTATTGGCAACGAAATTTCGGCAAGATTTCCAAATAAAAAAGTAAAGTATATTTCTTCTGAAAAATTTACAGCAGGCGTTGTTTCCTCAATTAAAAATCACGATATGGAAAGCTTTAAATCTAGATATCGGGAAATTGACATTTTGTTAATTGACGATGTACAGTTCTTGGCTGGCAAAGAGAAAACCCAAGAAGAATTCTTTCACACCTTTAATGCTCTATATGAGGCGAATAAGCAAATAACCATTTCCTCTGATAGACCACCGAAAGCAATTCCTGCTTTAGCCGAAAGACTAAGGTCGCGCTTTGAAGGAGGAATGATAGCTGACATCAGTCTCCCTGATCTTGAAACCAGGATTGCAATTTTAAAAGCAAAGGCCCAAGAAAGAAAAGTTGAGATTGCCGATGACGTTCTAATTTATATAGCCTCTAGTATCCAAAGAAATATTCGTGAGCTAGAAGGGGCTCTTAATAGATTATTGGCCCACCAAAAACTGACAAGTTCTTTAGCTAGCGCAGAAGATTGTAAGTCCCTTTTAAAAAATCTTACTTTAACTCCGCCTAAGATAACTACTCCCAAGAAAATAATTCAAGCCGTATCGGAGTTTTATGATTTAAAGGAGAGAGACTTAATAACCTCGTCGAGAAAAAAAGAAATTGTCAGACCAAGGCAAATTGCAATGTTTTTATTAAGAGAGGAACTAAAATCTTCTTACCCTTTTATTGGTAGAAGGTTTGGCGGGAAAGATCACACTACCGCAATGCATGCTTGCGAAAAAATATCAAAAGAAATAGAAAAAAACGAAAATATTAAAGAAGAAATTGACTTACTGAAACAAAGAATTTATGTTTTATAGTTGTTCCGCGAAGCAGAACAAGTATTTGCTTGCTCATAAGTGTTACTTTCCTGTTATTTAGTATGTGGAAAAACTGATAAATAGTAATGGAGAAAAATTACCTAAAAATTTTCAACTCGGAACAGATTGTTTTATTCCCTTTAATCCACTAACTTTCCAACAAGTAAATTTATTAGTTTTAAATTCAAATAATAGGGTTATCAAAAAAAAGGTCTTACTAATAACAATAATAATACTAATATAATGAAATTTATTATTTTACAAAGTAAATTAAAAGAAGGATTAGGAATTGTAGAAAGACTTGTTGGTAAAAATCTAACACTTCCAATTTTGAATAATATTTTAGTTTCTGTCCAAAAAAACTTTTTAAATTTGGCGGCTACAGACTTGGAACTTGGAATTAAATGGTGGTCTTTAGTTAAAGTAGAGGAAGAAGGAGAAATAGTTATTCCTGGACGCATATTATCTAGTTTTGTAAATTATTTCCCCAATAAACCCATTAAATTAGAGACTAAAGATAAAACTCTTTTTGTAGAGTGTGAAAACTACCAGACTCAAATTAAATTTTTTAAAACAGAGGATTTCCCGATTATTCCTCAAGTGAAAGAAGAAATTATTATTTTAAACAACTCTCTTTTTTGTAAAAATTTAGCCCTGGTTTCCGATATTCCTCAACCATCACCGGCCAGAGTGGAAATTTCCGGTATTTATGTTTCCCTACAAAAAAACCTTATTAAGCTTGTAGGTACGGATAGTTTTAGGCTCGGCGAAAAAAAAATCTTCTTAGAAAAAACAACCACTAAGGATTTTTCTTTTATTCTTCCTCAAAGGACCACTAAAGAATTAATAGGGGTCTTAGGAGAAAAAAAAGGAGAGCTAAAGGTTTTCAGTTCTCCTAATCAAGTAATGTTTGAGCTTCCAATGGAAGAAACAACTCATCCACAAATCCAAATTGTTTCCCGTTTGATAGAAGGCCAATATCCAAACTATGAAGATGTTATTCCTAAAAAATATCGAACAACAGTTGTTTTACCGAAAAACGAATTTTTAAACCAAATTAAAGCCGCTTCAGTCTTTAGCGGTAGAACAAATGAGGTAAAATTTGAAGCTAATCCTAAAAAAGAAAGGTTTGAAATATTTAGCCAAAACCCAGAGTACGGTCAATATAAATCATTTTTACCGGCGAAAATAAAAGGAGAAGAAACAGAAATATCTTTTAATTATAAATATTTAATCGATGGACTGGTGAATATTGAAAGTTCAGAAGTTGTTTTTGAATTAAATAAATTAACAGATGAAACTGAAGAAAATAAAGAGCACAAAGAGAAGAAAGGAGAAGGACCAGGTGTTTTAAAGCCAGTGGGAGATCAAAGTTATACTTATGTCGTGATGCCAATTAACCCAAGTTAGGGCTAGGGCTAGGAGTGGGAATAGAAGTGGGAGTGGATTCCGGGATGAGCGTGGGAAGAGGAGTAGGGGTTGGAGAAATAGTTGGTTTAACAAAATTTTCTCGAGGATAGTTTGGCAAAACTTGGAGCATAAAATTTTTCCAGATTGGAGCGCCCGAAGAAGCTGCAGGAATTTTTCCCATAGGAGAATTATCGCTGTTTCCTACCCAAACCCCGACTACAATTGAAGGAGTGTATCCTATTGTCCAGCCATCTTTGTAATACTGAGTAGTTCCAGTTTTTGCCGCCACTTGATACCCCTCTATATGCAAAGAAGAATTTAAGCCGAAGATTGGAGATCTCGCTTCGTTATCAGATAAAATATCTGACATTAGCCTGCAAGTTTCGATATCTAAAACCCTAATCGGAGTTTTTTTATTTTGCTCAATAATATTGCCTTGAGAATCTTCTATTTTTAAAACAGCGGTTGGAGGAATTCTTTGTCCTTCAGTGGCAAAAACTCCGTATGCTGAAACCATATCGAGAAGTTTTACCTCGCCGCCACCCAAAACTATGGCAAGACCGTAAAAAGAAGGGGGTTTGTCCAACGTGGTAATGCCCATATTTTTAGCTGTCTCGATGCTATCTGGGAGTCCGGCCAAAAAATCCAAAACTTTAACTGAAGGAACATTTAAAGATTGGGCGAGTGCTTCTCGTAGCGTCACAGGGCCCCTAAATTTGCCGTCGTAGTTTTGGGGAATATAGGGCTTGCCACCCCAAATGCCAAAATTGGTTTCCTCATCAACCACAATATATTTGTCGTCATAACCTTTTTGAAAAGCAGTAGCGTAAACAAAGGGCTTAAAGGCAGAACCTGGCTGTCTACCTATTTTATAAGTGGCTACATTTACCATTGGGTCAAATAAACAATCTACTTCCGGGGTTAAATCGCATCCCTCAGGATAGGACTCTCCAAACCAGTCCGCTGATCCTACCATAGACAGAATTTCTCCGGTTTTTGGATCAAGGGCCACTAAAGCGCCATTGTAAGCGTGGTAAGTTTCGTTCCTTTTAACTCCTTCTTGAACTGCTGCTTCTGCAATTTCCTGAAATTTCCAATCTAGGGTTGTGTAAACCTTTAATCCTTTTTCTTTCAAATCCTCTCCATATTTTGTTTCAAGATAATCTTTTACGTAAAGGACAAAATGAGGCGCTTTTATAGACTGTAATGGTTTTACAAAAACCAATTCTTCTTTTTTTGCCTCTTTAGCTGTTTCTTGACTAATAAAACCTAGGTTTGCCATCCTGTCCAGGACAAAATTTTTTCTGTTTATTAGTTCTTCTTGATTTTCTCCGTATGGTGAAAGATAGCTTGGCGAACGGATTAAGGCAGTTAAAAGAGCAGCCTCTGCAAGGGTGATTTCTGAAATATGCTTTTTAAAATAGGTTTGAGAAGCTTCTTCAACGCCGTAAGCATTTTGTCCAAAAGGAATTTGGTTTAGATACCAATAGAGAATTTGGTCTTTTGAGTAGCGCCTTTCCAGCTCTAGGGTTAAAATTATTTCTCTTGTTTTTCTCTCGACCGTTTTTTCTCGCGAGAGAAAAGAAGATCTAATTAACTGTTGAGAGATTGTCGACGCGCCTTGAGCCGCCGATTTAATTTTAAAGTCAGCTAAAATTGCTCTGGTAATAGCTTTTAGATCTATGCCACGATGAGTGTAGAAATTATTATCTTCTGTGGCAATGACTGCTTTTTTTAGGTAGTCGGGAATAGTTTCCAAAGGAACAATGGTTCTTTTTTCTTCGCCGTAAATTTCATACAAAAGGATTTCACCTGTCCGGTCATAGATTTTAGTTGATTCTATTTGTCTCTTTTCAGTAAATTTCTCTGGTCGAGGAAGATCCTTTGCATAATAAACAAATACAAAAACAGCTCCTGCTGTTGATATGATAATAATCCCCAGGAAGAATTTAAGGATTGATAAAAAAATATTTTTCCTATTTTTTCTTTTTTGAATAGTTTGACGAAAAAATTTTCTTTTTGCCATACCGTTATTGTAGAATTCCAAAAAACTTATAATTGCTCTTCGAAAACCGCGGACGTAAGTCCGTGGTAGTTCATTTTACTGCCCCGTTTATCTGTTTATCTGTAAAACGCTTAAAAGATGTAAGAGAGCTGATCCAGCTTTTCACTACGGAGGACGATTAAGACTTTCTCATTTTACTAAATTTAGCCTCAATTAGCAATTAGTTAAATTTGTCTAATTTTTGAATTTTGCTATGATGAATTGAATAATATAGGGGCTTTAGCGAGAACTTTGATTTTTCGCTTTACCCCGTTAGAAGTCTTGGCCCCGTTAAAAATTTGCCGCAGTCAAATATGTTAAAATCTAAACAATTACTTTATCTTGTTAAACTTTTGCCAAAAAAGAACCCCTGGTCTTTTTTAGCAAATAATATACATACAAATTTCTAACGGGGTTGGCAGAAAAATTTAGAAGAAATTTTTTCTGCATTTAGACAAAACGGGGTTATAATAAATGGTCTTAATAATGGAGTTATCAACGGTTAACCTAATAGGCAGACTTCTAACGGGGTTTACTCGAAATTATGAAAATAAATACTAACTCCCAAAAAATTGACGAGGTTTTGACACGAGGAGTTGCTCAAATTTACCCTTCAAAAAAAGAACTAAGCTCTCTTTTAAAGAAAAAAAGAATCAGACTTTATCAAGGGTTTGATCCGTCAATGCCCAATCTGCACATGGGGAATCTTGTTGGTATTTTAAAAATGAAGCAATTTCAAGAATTGGGCCACGAAGTTTTATTCCTGGTCGGTGATTTTACCGGTATGATTGGCGATCCGACAGATAAATTATCGGTAAGGAAAAAACTAACAAGGGAGCAGGTTCTTGAAAATACCAAAAACTGGAGAGAAGAAGCCTCAAGATTTTTAAATTTTTCAGGAGATAATCCTGCCAAGGTTCTTTTTAACAGCGAGTGGCTAGACAAAATAAATTTTAAAGATTTAATTGAAATTATGTCTCGCTTTACTGTTCAAAGAATGATTGAGAGAGATTTTTTCCAGACAAGAATTAAAGAGAAAAAACCAATTTTTCTGCACGAATTTTTATATCCTATTGCCCAAGCGATAGATTGTGTAACGATGAATGTAGACCTTGAAATAGGAGGTTCAGATCAGATGTTTAACATGATGATGGGCAGAGACTTAATGAAAGCAACAAAAGGGAAAGAAAAGTTTATTTTGACAATGAAACTTTTGACGGGCAAGGAAGGAAAGAAAGTTGGAAAAACAACTGGCGGCGCAACCTTTTTGAATACTAAAGCTGAAGAAATGTTCGGTCAAATTATGGCTTTCCCGGACGAGATGATTATATCTGGGTTTGAATTATTGACTATGATTCCTTCTGAAACGTTGAAAAATTATCAAAAAGACTTCGAGGGGAAAAAAACTAATCCTCGAGACTTGAAGAAAAAATTAGCCTTTGAGATAGTAAAACTAAACTATGGCGAAAAAGTTGCAGAGAAAGCTTCCCAAGAATTCGAGAACGTTTTTAAAGAAAAAATGCTGCCTACTATAATTCCGGAAATCAGAATTAAGGAAACAACACTTAATATTCTGGATTTATTAGTAAAAACAAAAATAGTTTTTTCAAAGTCTGAAGCCAAAAGACTTATTCTGCAAAAAGGAGTAAAGATTAATGGAGAAATTCAGGAGAATTGGCAGAAAAATGTGGAGATAAAGAAGGGGACAATTGTTCAGATAGGAAAGAGAAAGTTTGCGAAAATAATTTGAATGGTTCAACCAAAAGCCCCGGCACGCCGGGGCTTTTGCTTTTATAATTAATTACTCTTCAAATGTTTCATCTTCGATTGGTTTCTCATCGTCTTCCGTTGGTTCTTCTTCATCCTCTTGTTCTTCTTCGTCTAGCTCTTCTTCTGGCACATCTCCTCCCCAAAATTCCTCTTCGTTTACAACGGGAGCAAGAAGATCGTCTTTATAAGTCATAGTTGAAATAAATTCACAAATTTTTATCAGGCGAAATCAAATTCTGCTAATAAATATCCGCCTGAATCAATATTTTAGTGTTTCGACCTTTTAAGAGCTTTGACTTGGGCGTTCCCAAGATTCTTGTATTATAGAGAGAAAAGAATTGTAAACTAATCTCACGGTCATTATCAATTTTACAGAAACCCTTGTCAAGTCCTTATATCTAAAGAAAATTAGCTTTGTTCTTAATAATTATATTCTATTTTTCCACAGCCTAAATCCTACTAATTTTATTTTGCGGCAGAATACCCTGCGGTCTTAAAGCAGCGATAAGCCGCCGAAAGAACTTGCCCGACCTTCGTCCCGCTGAGCGGGACTTCGGGCGGCGAAAGCCGAAGGGATGCCCCGCCCCTTGGGGCGGGGCATCCCCATTAAGCTAAGCATGAAATTTGAGCTCGCAGATTTAGCTTTTTGTATTTAAGAATTAGTTTTTTAGCAATCGTGCGCAACAAATAGCTGTAGCCAAAGCATCGGCAGCATCATCTGTAATTGAATTATTTTTTAAGCCGAGTAAATTTTTTATTTTTTTTTGGACTACTCTCTTTTCTGCCCAGCCATAGTTTACAATGTTTTTTTTGATCTCCATGGGTGTGAATTCATAAACTGGAATGTTTTTCTTTGCTGCTGTTAGTAAAATTACTCCTTTTGCCTGACTAACAGGAAGGGCTGTCTTTAAGTTTTTAAAAAAATAGACCCTTTCGACTGCTAAAATTTCAGGTCGATATTTCTTAATTAAAGAATTGAGTTCGTTATTTAATTTCTTGAGACGTTCTGGCATAGATGAATTCGGACTGGTTTTAATGAGGCCATAATCTACACACTTAATCGTTTTTACTCCCTTATTCTTTGAAGAAAGTATTTTTATGAAACCATAACCTGTTGTCGCCGTACCAGGATCAATGCCTAATATTATCAAGAATATTATCACGAATTTTTTCGCGAATATTCGCTAATTAAATATTCGTGTTAATTCGTGATTAAAATTAGTATTTATAATTGCTCCGCGAAAACCGCGGACATTAGTCCGCGGATGAAGCGGACAAATATATACTCGCCGAAGGCGAATGCCTTCGGATACCACGGACGTAAGTCCGTGGTAGTTCATTAGCGGTTAAGCTTTTAGGTTGGAATATACATCTTGGACCGATTCGTTCTCGTCTAAAGCTTCAAAAAGCTTCTGGCAATCTTCTTTTGTTTTATCGCTAACCGTCACTTCTTCCTTTGCTACCCAGTCCAAAGACACAGAATCGAGCTTAATGTTTTTTTCTTCCAAGTTTTTCTTTGTTTTTTCGAGTTCTTCTGGTTTTGTATAAATATCCAATAAATTATCATACCAGTATAGATCTTCAGCCCCTGCTTCAATGGCTTTTAGTTCTAGCTCATCGTTTTTAATTTCTGGTTGCTGGTCAGTTGTATTGATTATTATTACACCTTTTCGATCAAACATCCATCTGATTGCTCCTTCATTCACCATTTTGCCGTTGTGTTGATTTAAAATTTGTTTAACCTCCCCTAAGGTTCGGTTTTTATTATCAGTAATTCCTTCAATAATAATGGCAATTCCCCCAGGCCCATAAGCTTCAAAAACCACTTCAATTAAATTAGCCCCTCCTTCTCCGCCGGTCGCTTGTTTAATGGCCCGTTCAATATTTTCTTTTGGTAAATTAAAACCCTTGGCTTGCTCAATTGCCACTTTTAGCTTCGTATTGGTTTCAGGGTTTGGACCCCCTTCTTTTACGGCAACCGAAATCACCCTCGCCATTTTCGAGAAAATTTGACCTCTTTTTTGGTCGGTAATGGTTTTTTGGTGTTTTATAGTTCTTGCATGGGAATGCCCTGACATAAGTTCAATTCATTTGTTTGAGAACACCGCAGCTAGTGCCGTGGTAATTCGTTTAATAGTTCTCTTACAAATCGCTATTATTTTTTGTTAGCTTTGATTTCAAAAACAAGATTATTATTGCTGATAAAACCGCAACAGTCAAGGCGATAAAGATAGTCTTCGAGGTAAAACGACTTTGATTTAATTGCTCGCCAAGGGAAGCCAAGCTTTCTTTATTAAATTCTTTTGTTTTTTCTTCCCCGTTTTTTGGCTGGCTAGTTTCTGATAATCCTTGTTCTTTGCTTTCCGTTTTTTGTTTTTCTGTTATAATATTAATATCTCCTGGGGTTAGAGCAAAACTCCAGTACCATTGTTTCTCTTTTCTTGAATACGACTGGTTTTGGGGTGCTTTTTCAAAAGCTACTGAATCTACGATTTTAGTATCAGGCTGTAATAAATCTAATTCATCGCCGTCATTATTTAAAGTTATTTTCGTTTCTGGTCGGGGAAGGAGTAAAAATCCTTGAGCTGAAATTTTTGTTCCAACAGGAAATGTATAGGTAAAGGTTTTGCCGACAGCGTCAGCTATCTGCCATTCAGAGAGATTTACTTCAAAATTGTTTTGGTTAAAAACCTCTATCCACTCTTCTTGCTCGTCCGGCCCTTCGGGGGACGCCAGGATTTCATTGATAATGATTCCTGTCGGATAAGATTTTTTGATTTCTGTTTTAGGAGTCAGAGAAGGTGAAGGGCTTGGTTGGGGTGTAAGCGTTGATTTGGGAGTAGGTGTTGGCGTAGAAATTGGCGGTGGAGATGAAGAAGGTGTCGGCTTTGGTGAGGCAGTCGGGCCGGAGGTCGGTGTTGGTATTGGAGTAGGTGTTGGCGTTGGTTGAGACAGTATTTCAGGAGTACTGTTTTTGGTCTTTGGCGTGCCGCCGGGATTTTGGCTTGCCCCGTTAGAAATACTATTTCCAACAGGGCTTGTCTGCCAATTTGCAGCTTCGCTGCCATTAACCAAGGGATTCATTCTTTCCATTGTTTGTTTTGTTTTATTGTCTCCGGCAAACCATTTTTCAGAACAATTAACTTCGTCAACTATATTATTCAAATTATCATAAAGTTTTAAATATTCTCCGCTGTTTCCTAAAGCGCCAGTGTAAATTTTATCAGCTAAAATTCCCGGCACCGTATCATCATTTGTTCTTTCTAATAAATAGAAACCATTGGCAGGGATTATTCCCGATAGAGTGATTTTTGGTGTTCCATCTTGGCTAATTAACTGCCAGCCATCAAGGCTTATAGGATTTTGAGTGTTATTGTATAATTCAAACCATTCGTCATTTGCCGAATTTGTAGTCCCCATCCAGGCAACTTCATTTATCACTACATCTAAATTTGCCGCTGAAGATTTGAATGGGGTTAAACAAAACAAGAAAAGAAAAATGATTATTAAAAAATATTTTTTCATTAATTAGATTATACAACAAAACTTTATCCGGACGAAAAAGATGAGAAGAAAAATAGAGCTGACACCCCATTTTTCCCTGTTTAACCAATACCCTTTCGGTTACATTTTAGACCGTTTAATACGGGGGCTTTTATTTTTCGGTGGATTCACGTATAATTGAAATATGGCAGGAAGTTTAAAATACGCCCTATTTTCAATGAACGAAAACCACTTAAAGGGTCGAGGTATTTAAACTATTTAACTAGAAGAAATAAAATATGAAAACCATTGAAGAAATAAAGCAAATTTTAGTATTAATTAAAAAAGAATTAAGAGAAAAATTTAAAGTAAAAGAAATAGGGGTTTTCGGTTCTACTATCAGAGGCGAAAGAAAGAAAAAAAGCGATATTGATATTCTTGTGGATTTTGAAGAGGGGGCAGATCTTTTTGATTTGGTCGGACTTTCCCTATTTCTTGAGAAAAAGTTAAAACAGAAAGTAGATGTTGTATCAAAAAGGGCATTGAGAGATGAAATTAGGGCGTCGGTCTTAAAAGAAGTTTTACCTTTATGACAAGAAACTATAAAATCTATCTAAAAGATATTTTAAAATCAATGGAAAGTATTGAAAAATTTATTGAGAATATGACTTTCGAAGAGTTTAAAGGAGATGATAAAACCACAAGTGCAGTTATTAGAAAATTTGAAATTATAGGAGAGGCAACAAAGAAAATTCCTCAGGAAATAAGAAAGAAATATCCAAAAATTCCCTGGAAAGAAATGGCGGGAATGAGAGACAGGCTGATTCATTTTTATTTTGGTATTGATTACAAACTCGTTTGGGAAACAATTAAGAAAAAAATACCGGAGGTAAAACCACTAATTGAGAAAATTCTAAAAGAGTTAGAGAGAGAACTGGAGTAAAAAGACAAGCCCAAAAAAAGAGCCCTTTTATTTGGAGAAAATAGATTATAATTAAAATATGGTAGAGAAACATGCTCAGTTCAAAATTCTGGACGAAATATTTTAAGGTGTTTTAAGCTGTATGAGTTTTGGAAAAATAGATTGAAAAATAGAGTTGACCCCATTTTTCCCTATTTGTATAGCTCCTGCGATTTTAGCCAAAGCAGGAGTTTTACAGGGAAAAAATGCTACGGTTTGGTCAAGTGCTATGGATAAGAGCGCGGTTAAAATTTTAAAAGACAATGAGGCAGTTTTTGAAGACAAGCCAGTAGTGGCACATGGAAAAATTATTACAGCTTCTGGCCCAGCTGCTGCTGAAGAATTTGGTCAAGTAATTGTTAAGGTCTTGGCCCTGTAGTGAATTTTTGACTTTCTCTACAAGAATTAGATTTTTCAGAAGAAAAATCTGGTCAAAAATCTACTACAGGGTTTTTACATTTATTTGCCCTTGGTGAATTGCAAAAATCTGCGGAGTTGACAAACTTTATTTATTATATTAAAACATAAAATAGTCGCGACAAGAGATTTTCTTGTCGTAAAAAAGGAGGAATTCAGTTTTGGTCTGCTTTTGGCAAGACCGGCACCTTAACAATTAAATAATCGCTGACAACTAAATAATCACTCGCCAGTTCCGATTAAATCGGAACCAAGTATCTCTAAGGAGATGGGGAAATGAAACAGCCCTTAACTCTGAGTGTCGTTGTGCCAACTCGTAACGAGGAGCAGAACGTCCGAGTATTGGTGGAAAGAATCGCGAAAAACCTAGATGGGGTCAACTACGAGATAGTTTTTGTGGACGACAGTACGGATCAGACTCCAAATATCATTGAAGAATTGATGCGCAACTACGGAAACATTTGGCTGATCCATCGCCAGGATGAGGAACGCAAAGGAGGACTTGCTACAGCTGTTGTTAGAGGTTTCGAGGCAGCAGAAGGTAGGTATATCTGTCGGATCGACAGTGATGGACAACATCCCCCAGAAGCCATTGGAGAGCTTCTTCAAAAGGCTTTGGAAACAGAAGCGGATATAGTCATCGCAAGCCGGTACATCCAGGGTGGTAGCAATGCTGGACTAGATGGATTAGTTCGAAAACTCGTATCCAAAGGCTCAAGATGGCTAGCCCAGATTATCTTTAGCGAAACCCGGGGAATATCTGATCTTGGAGAACTCTATTTTTTCAAGAGAGAGGTTATCGAAGGAGTCAACTTACACCCGGGGAGCTTTAAGATAATCTTGAGCTTACTGGTGCAAGGTAAATGGAAGACTATAGCCGAAGTACCCTATTCTTTCCAAAAACGTCACGCAGGGAGAAGTAAGGCTAGCTTTAAACAAGGCCTTATTTACTTGAGGCATATTTTCCAACTTCTTTGGAGAGTATCCTAAGCTGGACAGTTTTGGAATTGAATAGTCATCCGCCAGTTTCGATTAAATCGGAGCCAAGTAGTCTCTAAGGAGGCAGTGTACCGTGGACACGAAGAGATCTGCAGCAAAGAGGTTCCTTGGTTTTTCCTT
>Ga0210051_1003255_pt1 | contig 16191 bp, 9 predicted proteins | sample CryGey092014_all_FD_185464 | JGI IMG/M metagenome (GOLD analysis project Ga0210051, IMG submission 185464) | Groundwater microbial communities from aquifer - Crystal Geyser CG23_combo_of_CG06-09_8/20/14_all (SPAdes) (version 2) | ecosystem: Environmental > Aquatic > Deep subsurface > Groundwater ...
TACTCAGTTTCTTAGCTGCAAACTGAGATGCTCTCATAAAATCAGCAAGAGCATGTCTATCAAATGTAGTAAGAATCATACTCCCGGCAATACCACGTTTTGATCTAGCTATTGCGCGAGGATCCGGTGAACCCATGGTATATATGGGCGCTTTTTGCCGGGTTATCGAATATGATATACCTTGCATAGTACTAATTATCGAATCGGAAAATACAGTGTAGATATCTGTACCTGTAAAAACACTGTAGGTTCCTTGTAAATCAGATGTTGGAAGTGTACTTCCTGGCATAATTAACCTCCTTTAAACATTAACTATAATATTATATATTTTGGAGCTTTACTTCTACTTCAATTCTTCTTAATTCAAATTCCGGCCATAATATTAGTGGTATTGTTGCAATACCAAGCGCACGCTCTTGCGGTGTTTGATTAATCTTGAAATCATATTTCTTAAGAGCTCCATCTTCCTGCATTGCAAGTAAACCATTATTTATGGCTGTTTCAAGTGCTGCTCTCTTTGCAGGATTAAACAATTCACCAATAAATGGATTTCCTTTAGAACGTACAATATCCATTGCTCTAAATACTATTTTTACTGTGGTAAACCTTGTATAATCACTACCAACAGCAGCAGCTGTTACTCCATCAGTTACAACCCAAACTCCATCAGGTGTAAGCCTGGAAGAAACATATCTTAAAGTTGTTAATTTATCTAATTGTCTTGGAGATAATTTATATCTACAAGCAACAATCTGTGATCCAAGTTGTTTATTTGTAGTAGCCGAAGTTATAGGTAATTTACATGCTAATCCGGCATATACAGCTTCACCTGTAGTCACATATGGAAATGGCACTGACTGATTAGCAATAACAGGCTCAAATGCAACTATATTAAGGTGTTTTGCATCAAGTACTTTCATTACATTTGCAGCTCTTGTCTTATTAAATGTACTTTCAACTGTAAGTTTTTCATACCAATCATTCACATCCTCAACCTTAGGACTTGCTGCAGGTCTTACAGCCATAACACCATAAGTTTCATTAACACCGTCTTGCAATGATTCAAGATAATCTTCAAGCTGTTGTGCAAATCCAGCATTAACTTCAACTGGAAGACCAGTCTCTTCATCATATACTATTTTAGTATCATCAAGATATGTCCCCATTACAAGAATACAATCTGCAACATAATCAGCCAATACATCATAAGTATTAGTTAAAATATTGTATTTTGTAGCATTGTTCATAATTATCCCATTAGTTCCACCTTGAAGTGATTGTGCTCCACTTAAATCTATCCATTCTGGTTGATAATCATAATCAAAACCAAGTACTGAATCCTGGGACACACTTACATCGGGTTGTTTATCTGCATTAGTAAATTGCACTGTTCCTTCTTTTGAATCCAATATAACAACATCAACATCAATATCATAAACCTTTTTAGCTTTATAAGCTATCAATATATCTGTAGGTTGAGCGGTTCCAAATGTTACCTTGTCACCGGCAACAAAATATGTTCTATAACTATTTGAAGCCTTACATGCAACCAGACTTGCTGATTTTGTTAATGTAAATGAATCGGAAACATAACTAACAGTTATAATAGAACCATCTGCAAGAGCTTCAGTAAATGTTATTTGAGCTTTATAATCATTCGCAGATCCACCAACTGAATCTAATGTATATGCTGTTATTTCAACTGTTGTCCCTGCTGCTGATGTTCTATAAACTTTAAGTGCTTCCCAATCACCATAACCATCCTGGTCAATCGCTTCATATGCAGTAAATTCAAATACTGTAGCTACGCCATCACCAGTACCTATATATGAATTTACAACTTTATGTCTGGCTTTACCATCACCGGAAACTGTCTTATCATCAACATCTAAAAACACTGTAGGTACTCCACCACTGGTTTGAACCGGATATGGTAATGTAACTTGAGTATAACCAGCAGAATCAAGTTCAGCATTAATATCAGCTAATTCATATATATCATTAAGTCTAATTAATCTGTTTCCGGCAGTTACTTGAATACCAGATGGTGAAATTATACTTGTATCATCGGTGATTCCATCATCATTAACATCTGCAAGATTTAATGCTTCACCTAAATCCAATGTTAATATTCCACTTTCATCTTCAGCAATAACACCGGATGCAACCATATCATTTGTCAAAGCTAATTCATATTCAACTTGTATTTCATTTGCTGTAGCACCAACAATTCTACTTAAATTTGGATCTAGATTAATAGCATTTGCCAAACCAATAACATCTGATACTGATCCAGATTTTAGTCCTGTTGAATCATATGCTATTACTGTTTCTAATCCACTTATAGGATTATATCCTATAACAGATAGTTGTCCATCAACTATATCTTGACGAAAAGATACACTATTATAAATATCTCCTGATTCAAGAGCCTCAACTGTAAGAGCTGTAATATCCTCGCCAGATTCTTGAGTTGGATACTTTTCAGTATCGGAAGATGACTCCTCAGTTAATTCTAATTTAGCTTTTTTACCATTAGATATACGACAAAGCCGAATATCTTTTATACCATTAGGACCATAATAAGCCTCAGAAAATCCTCTTACTAAATTACCTAAACTTATAGAACCAAAAACCGATGCCGCTTCTTGAGGATTCGCACATCTTATGGGATTATTTACAGGTCCTCTTGCACTCGTTCCAAAAATTAATATACTATCTCCTAAATTAACTACTCTTGCTGTGTCCAAATTTCCATCTGTTAAAGTACTTATAATATTAGGTAAGTTACTGTTATTTGCCATCTTACTACCTCCTTATTTTATTTTTTTATTCCATTATACTTTTTAATTTTATTTTTAACTCTTGAAGATTAAAATCGGTCTCGGTGGATAATTCTTCAGTTCTTAACCAATAAACTACTGTTCTTAAATGTAGTAGATTATTAAGTTGAGAAGAAACATTATCTCTACCGCCCCACCAAAACAAGATATCTGATAACCCCATATCCTTAAAGAAATTTCTATGAGTCATCATAAACCTTTTAAACCAAACTTTTAAATTTTCAGATTCCCAATTTGTTAATGTCCATAAATCAAATTGTAATAAAACATCAAACCATTGACCATAAACTTGTAAACTTTTTCCATCAGCAACAAAATTCCTCGTTTCTCTAAACCTTGGCACTACTTCTCGTCTACCGCCAAAGGGTTGTTTATCTCCACCAACTGACCCGGGTTCTTCCCGAGTAACCATATATGTTACTGTATCCATCCACATATCAGTTGGGTTTTCCATGGTCTTTTTATACTCGGGTGTAGAAGGTACTAAGTATTGAGGCCATGCCGGAGCAAAAACCAACCCCGGTTTTTCAATATCTAAAGTATAAAACATTAACTCAAAGAACTGTGCCATTGTTAAATTTCCACTAGCATGTGTTAATTTGGGTATTGTGCTCTCTAACTTTTTTTTATATAATGCCGGAGTTAGAATGATACTAGATTCCATAATTACCTTTATCGTAATTTACTTTCATATGTGTACACTGCTTGATATTCTACTCTACCTTTATCGCATCTATATTTTTCTAATTTTTTAACTTTAAATCTTTCTTTAAGCATTATTTTCTTTTTATTTATATCTTCTTCTTCTATATTATAAACCAACGTAGGTTTATCAGATTCATAATAATCTAAGTCAAATATTTCATCGTTTTCTTTAATTATAACATTATGTTCAAAAAAGAATTTTATATAACTATCTTCAACTTGCCCTATTTGTTCAACTCCAATACCTTCTGTTTTTACTGCTATTCTATATGCAGGTGCTGAATATGTTTCAACAACAGTATCAGTAAATTTATAAGCTGGACCACCTACAGCTTCATGAGTTTCAGGTTTCCAAAATTCTGAATGCTCGTCAAAAAAATGTCTGATCACTACCCACCGCCCTATATTCTCACTACCACTTATTAATTTTTTAAATTCTGTCCTTATATCCATTAAAATACCTTTTACTCCTCATTGAAATCTTTATTAACTAATCTTTGCCAAGTTGGATACCGAGAATCATTATAAGACTTTACGGCTGACTGAGCAGTTACAAATCCATATCCGGTTGTAAGTAACAGTTCATTTTTTTCTATGCAATTTTCCAAAGTAACAATTTTTTTTGCTATTATGTTTGCTAATCCGGAACCATACTCTATTGTTAAATCTGCTAATGTTTTCCTTACAACCTGACCACCACCTAAATACTGATTATACAACAAATTCAACTTAGTTTTACATGTCGTATAATTCATTGCAGCTGCTGTTGGTGATGTTAATCCAAATGGAACTTTAGCATTTTCATAAGCCCATTTTGAATTTTGATATATTTCAATTTCTATGTCCTCATCACTAACCGTAGATATCAAAGAACCTAAATTACTCCGAATAATTTTTACCGTACTATATAATGGAACAAATTTTGTTTTAAAATTTAATTCTACAGAACTTATTTCATTATCTGCAACATCAGTAACAGTATCTAGAATAACACTATAAATCGTAGAATATCTTAAAGTTGGAGATTCGCCACTTGGAAGTATACGTAAACTTCTACTAATTATATCTATGTCATAATTATCAACATTACTTTCATATTCGAGTGCGAATCCCAAAATATCAAATGCAGTAATGCTAACTAAACCTACAGAATTTACTAAATTATTAAATGTAAAAAGAACACCACTTCCAGTTACACCCGTTTCATTATCTTCTGGTTCAGAACTTAACAACAAAAATTCTTCCCCAGGAAGTAAATCTCCACTTGATGGTAAATATCTGTCTGCATTCCATGGTGCCGGTTCTATAATCCCACTTGGACTTACACTGGCTGCTGTTGTTACAACATGGGAAACTGTTTCTCCGGTCCTATCCCAAACTATCTTATAAATTCCTTGTTCACCCTGAAATGCTGGTCCATCTTCATAAGATGCCTGAGGTGCAAGTGGTTTAGTATGGTCTATAGAGTTTCCAGTGGTAAATGAAAATACATAATTTCTATCACTATATGGTTCATTTGGAGATAATGTGTGTATTCCATTGATACCACCGACCAATATTACAGTATATTCTGTATCTGCATCCAAAAAATCAAAGAGCTGAAATGTTACTGTGTTAGTTGGAACTATATAATCTACACGACCTGGTATTATACCTTGTGTGCTATTTTTAACAAGAATAACAGTATAATCACTAACAGTTGTTCTGTCAAGTGATACATCAAAAACAACCTGTATAAAAACATTCCGTATAACATTTTCTTCAAAGTTTTGTGGTGTTTGACTTACTATCTTTGCCATTCAGGTCCTCACCTTACTTGGCAGAAACAACATCAGGTTTCTCCTGTGGCAACTCTTTTACATTACCTACACCACCGGTTTCTTTCATTTTCTTTATGATGGTATTAAGAACATCTAGTCTTGGTTGAGAAGATGGATTTTTACCCATTTCTTCAAGTTCCTTTAGACGTTCCAATACTTTATAATTATTTATTACCTCTATATTTTTAATTATCTCTGATTGTTTATTTCTGCCTAGAATTTGTAAATATGGTATATCCTCTTTATCAGGTGTTTTTTTTGATTTCTCAACTAAAGGCTTCATATGCCAATCTTCACCATTAGGACCACCAAAATCAGGACTAATATCCTTATCATTCTTAAAAACTTTGAGAATTCCAGCCTTTATTGCACGTTCTATCCGCGATGTATCCATTCCTTCCTTTACTTCAACCTTATCCTTATTATCACCAAAAAAACTTAAAGTGATTTTATTGATGGGATCCATCCACATACCACTTCTTTTTGGATTTAATACAATTTGATAACCTATTAATTTGGATAGCACTCTTTCATCTTTGCCAGGTATTGATTCCATGTTTCCCCCTTTTTAAAAAAATTAGTTTAACTTACTGAACGGTTACATATAATTTAAAAAGGCCAGACCAAATTTTTCAATTTAATCTGGCCTTGCAACATATTATCACTACAGTTCATAAAATTACACTAATGCTGTACCTGTATCTAATACATTCAATGTACGAGAGTTAACATTATCAAATACATAGTTGTAATCGATGATAATATTACGAGCAACTGCAACGCCTTTACCTTGGTCAAACATATTCATACCGTATCTTTCAAAAATCTTTACCACGTGTGTATCGTTTGTGAATATGTCGGCTTCTTCAGTTGTAGGGTTTTCTCTTTGTACAAGAATACCACATCTTTGAGAATCAGCAAGAGCAATATCAGTTATAGGTTTTAATCCAGTTCTCTCTGTAAATGGCATTAGATGAGTAACAAGAACTCTCAATGGAGTCGGTAGATATTTCGCAGGTATATTATACGTTGACTGTTGAGGTGTCATTGTCTGTGTCCAAGGACTAAATTCAGTTGATGTACCTGTTCCGGTACCTTTTAAACCTAATCCTTTAAATATATCTTCCCAGCCTGGTGCACCATGTCCTAATGGCATACGTCTTGTAGCAAGTACTGCACCATTAAGAACAATCTCTCTCAACTGCGGATCAACTGAAAACACTTTCCATGCCAAAGGTGACATGATTAATGTATCCGGTGTAAATCCACGAAGAGCCAGATATGCCCACAAATCAAACACATCATTAAGTGTCATTGTACCGTTTTGAGCACCATCTATACCCCGACCAGTTGCAACACCCGATTCACTATTAGATGGATCTGCATTATCAAATACAGTAATACCCATCTCATCTATCAAACGTATTGCCTGACTTTCTTTAAGCCTTGCTAATGCAGCACCAGCTGCTCTTAACCAAAGTTTAATCACATCAAACTGATTATCCTTTACAACTTCACTAGCAACATTAATAGCACAACCATATTTTGCAACTGTGATCTGTACTGTTGCTCCAACGGTATCTGTTGCTAATACTGATGTTGGATAATCTCCACCCTGAGGAACTTTACCAGCAACAATAGCACTTATTGCACCAATTTCTATCATCTGTCCTTCGGGAAGATTTACTTCTGTAAATAAATTTGGAATTATCAACAGTGCTGGTTCTACTGCTTCAACTATGATCCTTTTTATAACTTTTGGAATAAATGGTGCTATATCCTCAGTTGTAATAAGATCCTGAAGTTTTACCCTTTCCTCACCAATATCTTCACCATCTGGTACAGTATAACCATTATTAGCAAAACAATTGTAAACTTTTAAAAATTTTTCTCGATCTGTTAATTTCATTTTAATGCCTCCAATATTAGAGTGTTTTATTTTTTCTAATTACATAAGTAACTGTATTCTAGCATAACCAACTGCACCACTTTGAACTGCATCCAATACCTGTGCTGAAGTTGGACTAGTAATACCTTCGGCTTTAAGAACTTCTATTGTGAATAAATATAAATCTACAGGTACACCTGATGTTATTGTACCTAATGCTACTGCTCCAGGATAATTCTGTATCTGTGCGCTAAGATCTTTAGGGAATCTGCAATCAAGTGTTAACAATTTTCCAACTGTCTGATCTGTTCTATTAACAGAACCCATTGGTATAAACTTACCAAATTTATCTGACTTTAACAAAGTTCCAGATTGACCATAATCTGAACCACTAGCAAAACGATAAAACTGCCATTTTCTCCATAAATCATAATATGCATCCCCACCATCTGTAAAAGGATCAGTATCATCACCAAAAGCAGTCATGATTGTTGTATCTACATATGGAACATCTAACCTTCCAGTAATTATTGTTGAATATGCATCGTGTGTCTGGTAATTCAAATATTTACCACGAATATCCTGATAAATATGTTCTAATACTATACCCATTGGTTTATTTCCACCAAGAACTAAATTAGTATCACCATTAACTGACCATCCACCAGTTTCATCATCAAGTGTACTATACTTATATGTTGCAGGTGATCCACCATTTGCTGGAACCATTAATGCAACTACTGATTCCTGATAACCAAAATACTTGTCATCTATAGGTGAAAATACAATATCTCCAGCATTTAATTGATCAATAAATTGTGGTATTTCACCAGTAGCGCCACTAGGTGGTATCAACTGTGCATTAACATATGCATCCACACCAGTTGCTATTTTTGTATTGCATGTCATAAAAGAAACAATTGTTCCTTTTGGCATAACAATACCTTCCTGTCCACCACGATACTCATGTCTTTCATCATTTGTTATGTACATAACTGGTAGATATTTATAAGGATATCCCCATACACCTGAATACTCTGGATTTGTAACCTGAAGCTTTATCATATTAAAACCAGTAGATAATAGCTTCTGAGGTATACTTTTCTGCGGAATACGTCTTAATGTATCATTGAAATTTAATTTTGTTACACCCATTGTCTTTCCTCCTTATTTTATTTTTTAATACCTTTAGCATCCTAATCTATAAAACCTAAATGTTTTAATAGCCAGTTCTTTTTTTCTTTCTTGTCATCTTTAACATCATTAATGTTATCTGATTTTATAGTAGGATCGTCGATTTTATTAAGACTATCTATATTAATATTGACTTCCCCACCCAAATCTTTAATTGTATCTGTTAAAGATACAACTTCTCTTTTCATATAATCTTCAACTATTTTATCATATTTTTCTTTCCTTTTTGCTTCATCAGCTTCAGCTAACATATCTTTTACTGAAGATCTTTTTACCATGATAGAAAGATCTACAACTTTCTCTGCTAATCTTTTCTTGATTTCACCAGAAAGTTCCTGTATTCTATCATTTGCTTTCTTTAACTCTGATTCTTTCTCTTGTAAATCAGTTTTAATTTTATTAACTTCATCAGTTAATGTTTTAACCTGTTCAGAATTATCTTTCTTTTTTGCCATTGGACAATTCAATGTCTTTGCTCTACTTCTCACACAAGATGCTATACTTGCACGAGCAGAAGCACTATATTTTGCAACTACACGAGGCCACTTTAACATAGCCATTGCAACTGCAGCATGTTTACAATCTGGAATTGGAAATGTTTTATTTGGTCCACAGAATGTAGTTTTCATACTATGACGTTCTTTGGACCCAGCTGGAGGTAACACCTTATCATCAATACCAAAAATCACTTTCATTGCTTCACAGAAATCAATATCAAGTTGTTCGGCTTCTTTTATCTCATTCTCATTTTCCCATTTTATTTCATCATCAGTACACCCTGGACATTCTATATCCAGCGCTTGCGATATAAATAACTCAATATCCTTTAATTCCATTTTTATCCCTCCTTGATTATTTTTATCATTATTTTCGATTTCATCTTTAACTTCTTTAATATTAGTTTTATCTTCTATTTTATCTTGTATGTTGTTACTTAAAATACTTTCAGAAAAATTTAATCCTTCTAAACTAACTCCATCACATTTGGCTTCATCAGGAGTGACAAATCTAAACCTAACTACAGAAGCATAATGTTCTGGGCTATAATCAGCGGGGTTATTAACAAAAGAATATTCTTTATATTCCATTTCACCAATTATCCAGTAACATTCTTTTTCAGTTCCATCCACATCATATTTTTTACCTTTACGATGATCGCATCCAGAAACATTACCAAGAGGTCCCATACTTTCAACCGGTGTATCACAAATACTACATCTTGGAGGTTCTTTAGCATATCCACCACTGGATACTGTTAAATATGTTCTATTAAAAATATCCTCTATTGCTTTTTCATCAGTTATAATTGATCTAACCCTGATTTTACTCTTAGGAACCGCTAAATCATCCTTTTTCTTAGGATCAGCCATTGCTGATAAAGGTATATATGCCGCGGAATATGATCTTCCTATAGGTGTACCTTCACTAATATGATGTGCTAATACTGGTTTTGGATAAGGTGTAAAAAATGATGCTACGCCTTTTGCCATACCATCACAAGTATAAAAATACTTATTACCATTTACATATCCACCATGTGTAACATCAACTTCTATTTCCAAATACTTTTTTCCTTCAGCATCCTTCATAACTGAATATTCTTTCTTCATTCCAGAAGTATCAGGAAGTTTATAATCTTCAGTATCAATAACATAATACCTATCCATAATATTACCTTTTAGTAAGCTATATTACTAGCCATCACTTAATATAGTAGTATCTTTTTCATTTTTTTATATGGTGTCTTTTTTTTCCGACGACAAAAAATCTACTTTTTAAGTTCCAAACTACATTCACATTCTGAATGGAATGGTGGAACTAAATCTACATAATAATCATTTAGATTAATCAATGCTGGCTTCTTATTGCATATATCACACGCATTAGTATTTTTCTTTATAATTAATTCATCGGTACCTTGTGCTTTATATGATGATGCGAAAGCTAACCAATATGATTTCTTTATAAACCAATCACTAATAAATTTAATCCTATATTTCTGAGATTCAAATATATTCATAATTGATATTTCAGTTTTATCACTAGAATCAATCCTTTCTAAAACATCATCAAAAAATTTAGTAATTGCTTTAGTATTTAAGTTATGTAAATATTTTAAATCAACATATATTGGAATTAATGCATCATAACCCACATCTTCAATTCCGGTCCTATAAGACGCTATAATAATATCAGAAGAAGTTTCTATTGTAAGACCTTTAGATAAATTTAAAGATATCTTTCCACTAATAAAAGATGAATCTTTTACTGCATACATTATTTCTTCCATTGCACCGATATAATTAGATTCGAATTTTTCACAATATATACCTTTTAAATCTTGTAAATTTGGATTTATAGAGTCCATGATAATAGAATCTGCTCCTTTTGTTCTAACTGTATTTCCTACTTTTTTAGTTCCATGTTGATTCTTTGATGCTTCTTTATTTGCTGATTTAGGAGTAATATTACCATATGTACTATTTCCACACCAACATGCTTTACCATTCCTTCTGATATATATTACACCAGTAGAACTTTCAACGCAATAAATCTTACCAATATAATTAATCCATGATTCTATATTTCCTTTAGCCAATTCAAATGCGTTATATCTATCCCCAGGATTAATATATTTATTACGATAAATGGCAACTCTATACATATCTAAATATGGATCATCTCTTTTTTCCACTCTAATATTAGAACTATATCCGCATTTTAATGCAATTTCTTGCATATCATCAGCCAATTTCTTTGATCCAGTTGAATATAAATAATGATATACTATTTCACCATCTCCTTTCATAACAGTATCTAAAAATACTAATAATATTTTTTTACTAAGTTGTTTAAACTCTAAAGGTATTCTTTTTTCTTCTGCTAAACAACCAACTTCTTTACATAAATAATTTTTAATTTGTAAATCACTAAAAGTAAAATTTCTACTGCCATAATAAGGCTGTTTAAAATGTACATCATTTATAAGTTTTTCAATGTCTTTACAGTTTTTTTTATGTACTTTTTTTGACTGAGATATATTTATTCGACCATGTTTATTAGATCCATTACCTTCACTAATATACCATGCAAGAAATTTAGCCCAATCATAAATATTTATTTTCCTCTCAGGAAATTTAGAATATTTAATATTTCTACATTTACTATTAAACTCCGGTAAAATAAAATATTCAATATCTTTACCTATCCAATTAGCATCTTTTTTAAATTTCTTATACTCACCAAAAGCCTCATGCGCTTCAACAAATTCAAAATTATGCATCTTTTTATAATGCCTTCTATTTCTCTTACTGATATATAATTTATGATTAGGAGTAACACATAAGTTTATAAATCTGGTATCCAAATAATACATTTTTCCATTATAATCATATGATATAATTTTTAATGGGTGCTCATATTTTAACTCATCATTCTTTAAAACTGCTATTTCATCAAATTCATTTAAAATATTAAATAGTTTCCATCCATCTTTAGTTAAAATTTCAGTAGTATCGTCGTAACATAACCAGGGTTCATCCACTGCCATCATTAATGTTCTAGGTTTAACAACCAATTCAAAATAAGTTTTTAATCTTTCAGAAGCTGTAAATGGATCGTAACCCATTTCCTTTCTAGCTTCATCTTCAGTTAAAATATTACCTTGATATAAAGATAATGTATGAAATTCTTTTCTTATCTTAGAATCTAAATCTATTTCGGGAATATATAATTCAACTTTTTGTTCATCATCAAAAATATCATATTCACCTTCAAGTAAAAGTTCATTTATAATAAATTCATTAACATACATCTTTATGATTTCTTGATATCTTCGCGCAGCATCATATACAGCCTTTTCCATAACATTGGCTGATGCTCTACTTGCTCCACCAGCTTCACCTAAACTAACTGTTGAATGACCAAGACCAGTTAAAATTCTTGTTTTAAAATATTCTAAATATTTCGATACATCCAATGCTTCTTTCTGAGCTCCAACTGCAACTATCTTATGACGAGCAGGTGTTACCATCATACCTTGAGTCATCATATTCTCAACTTCTACCTTAACTATTTCAACCTCTCCATCCTTACATGGTAATTCATTCGTACCAATAGTATATTGATATAATGGAATTGTATGCTGAAAAACAAGAATCTCAACATTCTCTTCCATCCTACGTAATGCTCTTACATCATCAAGAACTGTCAACATAACTGGTTCGCCAAAATATTTTCCAGGTGGTTTTGAAATGAACATATGTATCACGTCTCTATAATCCCATTGTGACTCCCGGTAAAACGGATAATTATCAGGATCATAATACTCATATCCAATGATTACTTTATTATCATTATCTATTCTTATTTTAATCTTATTAATATCAACTATAAAATAACCAGCTACAGGTTGAACAACTTTACCAAAATATTTTCTTGAATTACCAGAAGATGAATTTGCATTTCTAACTTTGAGTATAAAAGAATTATAATAAGGTATTAGTTGTTCAGTTATTTCTTCAAATAAAAGTTTAGTTGGTTTACTAGTAACATATGATATTTCTTTAAATCTTCGCTTTATATAATTCACGGCTCTTTTATTTTTTCCTATGAAATCATACCCATTTTTCCATATGAGTTCTATGTATCTATCTTTTGACCTTCTTAGATAAGATTCAACCCTTAATGCCTTTTCAATTGTTTTGAATTTTACATCAGGTAATTCTAGATCGTAGTTTCTTTGTTGAATATATTTTTTATAGGTAAAATATATTTTAGCTGCAAGTGCTTTTATATGACCTGACTTATTATCGGTTTTATCCTGAACTTCATTTATAACTATTTGATCTCCTTTAGATATATAACCAAAACTATTAATAATACCCTTAAACATTTTTGAAGGAATAAATTTTGCTAATATGTTTGGCATTAATTTTATCCTATATTAATTTATCTTTTAATAAAGCATTACGAATAGCTATAAGTTCTTCATCTGAAATTGCATTGTCACATTGACAATCCCCAGTGTCAGATAGGACAACTTTAGATTGTTCTTCATTTAAACCAACAAAATTAGTAAGTAATATCCTCATCCCAGGTTCATCAATCTTCCAAGGCTTAAATGCTTTTTCCTTATATGGTTCTTCTTTCTTTAGTATTTCACTAATAGGCCTACCAGGTTTACCCAAATTAAGGCCTTCTACACCTATCCCACTTAATATAGTAGGTTCGTTTTTAAGTTTTTGTATGGTATCATTTATATCTTCTTCTGGAAACATTGTTGCTTTTCGTTCATTATCTCGTATGATTTTTTCAGGTTCTTGTCCGGTTTCTAAACAATATTCCATAAATAATAAGAATTTTAAAATAAAATCTATAAGTGATATCCACTTATCTAACTTTAAAACATCTCCAATATTTTTTATATTTTTCTTAGCTCTACCATTTATTAATTTAACATTCACAAAAAAATCTGTTAAATATGATAATAATTCTTCTAACAAACTTTTTAAATAATTCCCAAATAAATTTATCATCTCATTCCATGGTAAACATTTCACATTAGATTTCATTAAATAATCTAACTTTAAATTTTTAGATAACCAATCTGTAATTTGACTTTTTAATAAAACTGCAAGAGCCTGGATGATTTTAGTAATAACTCCATTTACAAGATTTATTATCAAGTTAACCAGATCTGCAGCTTCATTTCTAATATTTAACATTAATAGATTTCTAATAAGCATTAATATTGATCTTATAGCTAATAATGTCTTTTTACCTTCTTGATATTGACTTGAAATTCCTTGTATATTTCCAATTTCCGCAAGATTTTTTATTATACAACATAATGTCTCAGGAGATTCCCACCAGTTCGTTAAAACTTTTCTAGCCTCCTTTATATATTGATTATTAACATCTTTAATAGTTTCAAGTCCACCTTGTAAAACTGATGCTGGAACACCTTTACCATCGCGTCTACCCTGTAAATATTTTTCCGGTAAAGTATTAGTAAAAAATAAACCTGGTTTTTTTATTCTCTCATATCCATCTGGAATTGATACACTCATTAATTTTTTATTTGCATCAACATCATCTTTCATTGCAGTATTAGTATCACGCATCGGAATATAAGGCGCATCTGGATGACCATCTACAATAACCGGAACATGATCATTAAAATCTTTTATATGTTGAATACATGTTTGTCTTAATCCGCTCAAAGAATCTATATTATTAAAACCTCCTGATTCTCTAATAAACTCATCATATTTTCCCTTATCTTCCCATTTTTTATCACGTGCATCTTTTTCAGCATCTGTTAATTTCTTTCCCCTAAGTCTTTCTATTTCATTCATAATAGACTTTGGAATTGCATCAGCCCCGGGAACATTTTTTAATGGAGATACAATACTATATATAAATTCTAATACCCATATCAATATCTGATTAAAAACTGCTGTAGTCATATCATTTATACTATCTTGTGTTGTCTTCTGCTGATGAGATGATGGAGAACTACTTATATCCGGAGGAATAATAGACGAAGCAACTTTTTTATTATAATCCTGCTGTTGTTTTTTCTTTTGTAAAATATCTTTTCCGCGAATAATATTCGGAGCCTGGGGGTCACCGCAATTTTTAACAACAAACCCATTAACTACGTAGTTATGTTCATTTTCATCATTTATAGTTATATTATACACATATTCATTTAAATATATATTTTCTATGTTCTTAACTTTAAAATATAATTTTCCATTAACTATTTTATATCTTCCAAATATAAAATCTTTTTTGGATCTTTCCCTTCTTAATCTAATTTCATATGCGGTATTATGAAATGTTCCATCTTTATAAGTATGAGACAAATATTTACCACATGATATAAACTTATATCCACAATAAAATGCTAACATTTGAATTTGTAATGCTAAATTTTTAGATATTGTTTTAATATTAATTAAACCATGTTTATTTAAATAACCATCGCCATCTATAATACCCTGTAAAAGTCTTTCATTATATAACGATTTTATTAAAGGTATTTTTTTATTTAAAGCCAAGTGACCACATAATTTACTAAATAATTTCGCATAATCAGCACTATATACAATAACTTGCATAGAATCAGAACTTTTACTAAATACTTTAGTTGTTTTTATGTTTTTTTCAGTAAAATATCTTTCAACAAAATTCTGATATTGTATTTCGTTTTTATGAAAAGAAAATTGAATTTCTCTTGGCCAATTACCACTTTTAAAAGATCCTTCAGCTATATATAAACCAACAATGTATGGATCTATATCTAATATATCTTCCGATAAATCTATAGGATTACCGAATAATACATAATCATTTATATTAAGATCTTTAGCAGAAACCAAACCACCTTCTGTATAAAATACATGATTATCTGTACATATAACTTCTGGTGAATTGTTAAATAATTGAATTTTTATTCCATTCCCTTGATATGGTCTTTTATGTAATAAATATATATCTTTAAACCCACCATTTTTAACTAAAATTTTATCATCCAAACATATCTCATTAATATATTTAAATCCGTTAGATGTCATAACTAAATTATTTTTAGTAAAACAGTTCGGACATTTATGGGCAGCAGCAACAAGAGGATGTTCCTTAGGATCATAAGGAATAGCAATTCTATTTATCCTTTTATCTACTTCTTGTTCTATATAATTTAAATCTTCTTCAGCTTTATCAAGTTCATCAA
>Ga0210051_1003257_pt1 | contig 16186 bp, 17 predicted proteins | sample CryGey092014_all_FD_185464 | JGI IMG/M metagenome (GOLD analysis project Ga0210051, IMG submission 185464) | Groundwater microbial communities from aquifer - Crystal Geyser CG23_combo_of_CG06-09_8/20/14_all (SPAdes) (version 2) | ecosystem: Environmental > Aquatic > Deep subsurface > Groundwater...
CAAGACCTTTTTTCAGCCAGGAGTGAATATCCCTGAAATATTGATCTTGGTCGTATTTTTCAGGTGGCTGGAATGCATGCTGGCCAACCATTACAAAGCCTGTATAATGTGCTCCTGTTATGCCAACATTATCAATATCATTAAACCTTAAACATACTTGCGGAACAACCAAGGGGTTTGCAGGCGGCTCAACCTCGCCGCTGACAACATATGGTTGGAAATCATAAATTGAAGCCCCTACCCAATAAACATCCGGCCTCCATCTTGCAACAACAGGGTATCTCTTTATTGGAGTGTATCCTAGTTTTTTAAATAAAGAGGAGAATTTCTTCCATGTCTCAATATAGCTCATGCTTTCTTTTACAGGAGTATTGCCAATAAACCTAAAGCCCCCAGAGCATGCTGGATCATCACATGTTTCTTGCTTAGGATTTATGGTCCAAAAGAATTTTCCGCAATGAATACACTTTTTCCTGCTAAAGCCCTCCTGCTTTAACACAGACGTGGCATAATATTTATCTGGCTCTCTGCTTGCTTTTTCCTTAAATATCTTTTTTGCCTCTTTGTCTGTTAGCATATTAAGCTATTTTCTTGTATATTATTTAAACTTTTTTATATTAAAGCAGAACTAGCATGTGCCGTGCATAATTGCACAGACCTTTTTATTGCTTTTCAGGGCATTATTATATTCCTTACATGCAGTTCCTGTTTTTTCTATGATTAGTTTTATTCCTCTGGCTTTTACAAATTTCTTTATTTTATCACTAACATTAACAAGGCCAGATGCCCCTGTTCCAATAATAAGGATTTCTGGGTTTTCAGCTATAAGGTCTTTTATATCATTTATAGTTATGTTGTGGCCTTCTCTGCCAACCCAGCTAAAAACCTTATTGTTTATCAGCTTTATATCCCATTTATGCTCTTCTCTATCTATAATATAAGAACCAAAAGAGTAAGAGTCTATCATATTAATCAGCCAGATAATTTAAGCAGATTCTAATAAGTAAGTAGTAAACTACGGCTTTCCAATGTGTTTTGAGCTGCATCCAAGGCAGTATGTATGAACAGCATTATCATTGCCAAGCTGCAGCTTACAGTCTTTTGCAGAAACAATAAGCTTTCCACATGACTCGCACCTATCGTACATAATCTCCCCTTTGCTGATATTGGTTTACAAGCTTATAAATCTTTCTTTTTTACTTCTTTAAGAGGTTATAAGAACTATTAGTTAGTTTTAATAATTTTTAGGGGCTTAAGAATTAGAAGGAGGCTTTAACTATAATCTCTAACTCTTCTTTGTTTTTTATATTCAATATTTTATCCCAAGCTTTATCTACACCGTATTTTTCTACTAATTTTATCGCATATTTAATTGAAGGATCTTTTTCAGATTCTTTTAGGAAACTATAACGGCCTAATTTACTATATTCTTTTGAGTCACTACTAAATTCATGATGAAGATATTTTTGTTCAGCAATAACTGCTATGGTTTCATCTACTACTGAACTTGTATCTTCATTCTTATGCACGAGATTATATTTAACATGGCCTATTCCGTGACTTATATTTTCTAAGAGAAGATTTTCCAGATTATTTAGAACTACAACCGCAAATTCTTTATAATCTTTATCAAAAGTAGTAAACTCAGTACCCCCTATATAATATTTCTCTTTTTTTAATTCTTTTAAGCTCTTAAATAATGTAAGCTTTTTTTTCCTAATTATTTCATAATATTTTAGATAGTCCTCAATTGGTAAAACCGCTAACCTAACATTATCTGGTTTTTCTTCACCAGTAATTATTTTATACAATTCTTCAAATTTGTTTTTTACTTGTATGTCTGGATAATAATATGTAGAATAAGTTTCTAATAGTTGACCTATTCCAGGATTATCTAATCTACTTAATTTCGATTTTAAATCTTCTTTTCTTTTGCAAATATTAAAAATTGAAAAAAGTCTCATAATAAATGTCATAACAAAACAACTATTTAAATCTTTCGGTTTATTACTACTACTTAGTAAATACTTAAACTCTTGACAATGCGAGTTCGAGATACTTTTTAGGGGATTTCGATCGAAGACTAGGAATCGCCTTTGTTTTTACCAGATTTTTCTTAAAACTCTATGCGTGCCAGCTTAGCTAAAGCTGTGATGGGCCCACCCGGACTTCCGATATGGTTGCGAGCGTAGCGAGCTCGGTGGGCTTGCCGTTAGGCAACGCCCGCCCTTGCGTATCAAATGAGCGTAACCATTTGTTCGAACCGGGGACTCCCACCCTGTGAAGGTGATGTCATAGCCACTAGACCATGGGCCCAATCATAAAAAATTATTTTTGCCACGTAGTTTTTCTATTTCATTATGCAGCTTTATAACTCTTTCTATGTGCCTTTCTCCTAACTCCCTCCTGAACCTTTCAATGACCTTGCTTATTTTAACCATTTTACTGCCAAAAATAAGACAATCCGCATAAGAAATTATTTTTTGTTCTGTTGTTCTGGGAACAAAATCCCTTAATGGAAGGTCAAGTTTTTTTTCTTTTATGTCTTTTTTTGTTATTCCAACGCCAATATGTGTTTCAGCAATTTTTGCATATTTTGCAAGACCTTCCTTATTTAGTATTTCTCCGCCAACAAAGCCGTGCTTTATTGAGTTTTCCTTATAACATTTAAATCTTCCAATGTCATGCAATAATGAGCCTATTCTAACAATACCAATATCAACATCATGATTTTCTTTAATATCACCTGCTATTTCAAAGGCAAGCTTCTGGACAGCTCTTGAGTGATTTAACACTGCATTAAATTTTTTCCTATTATTAGAATATTTCCTCAATAATCCAACTGCCTCTTTTTCAGTTATATCTCTCATGAAAGAATACAAACAATGCTTTAATAAAAAACTTTCTAAAAAAATAAAGGCTCCCTATTCTTGGGTTTGGGGGTAGTAAGAATTCGGCAGGGAGCCTTATATAAATGTGATTTTCTTTGATTTTTTTGCCGGCTTTTTCAGCTCATCAAGCCACATCATGCCTATTCTCATCATCTCATTGTTGAAATTGTCTGACAGCTTGTATGTTTTCTTGTAAAGGTTGAAATTAATAATACCCATGCTCTTCATTGGGGTTAATATCCTGTCATAAAACTGCCTTTTGTTGTATGAGAGCTTTACTTTCTTGCCTTTGTATGATGGCTCGTCAATCTCTGTAACTAAATTGCCCTCATGAAGCCTTGTGGCAAACACAGACATCTCTGTTTTTCCTATCTCACCTCCATTTTCCTTGATGTGATTTATCAACAGCTTTGCAACTATTTTTTGTTGCTTGGTTGCAAAGATTATATCAAATATATCATCTGGAATATTGAATAAATCAAACAAAATAACCATTTTTAATATAATAAGTTATATTAATATATAAATGTTACTATTTTGTATACTGGAATAGATTTTACAATTTTATTTTTTAGAAAAAAAGCCTTTAATCTCTTTAAGATAATCCTTAGTAATCTTAATGTTAAGGTCAATGGGAAAGCATTTAAAATATGTTGGCCAGCAATACCTTTGATCCAGGAAAACTATTACTCCGCGGTCAGTTGATGACCTTATACAGCGTCCAGCGCTTTGCAATGATTTATTAAAGCCTGGAAACCTGTAGCCATAATCAAAGCCCCTGCCAAATTTCATATCATAATAATCTATTAATGCCTTTGCCTCAAGATCCGGCTTCTGCAAAGGTATTCCAATAACAACAACACATTTTAATATTCCTGGCAAGTCAATTCCCTCTCCAAAAGAGCCTGATGCAACACACAAAAGTACAGCACCTGAATCCTTGTAAGACTTAAATTTATCCAAAAGCTCTTTTTTCTCTTCTTTCTTTAGATTGGGTATTTCAAGAAAAGTTGTTTTCCTGCATAATTTAGTGAAGAAATGATTAACAGAATCCCTAATAGCATAGCTTGGAAAAAACAATGCACTATTTCCAGGAACTTCATTTACAATATCAGCGCATATTTTTGCAATCCTTCTAAACTGCTTCTCATTTCTCAAGGAGTATTTTGTGCTTGTTTCAGGGATTATTATGTTAAGCCTGTTCTTGACTGGAAAAGGACTTTTGTATGATTTCTCGATTGTATTTTCAGGAAAGCCCAAAAGATCCCTATACATAAAAGTTGGGGTTAATGTTCCTGACATTATTATTGTTGAGTGCGAGTTTTCCAGTATTTCCCTGGTTACTAAAGATGGGTCCAGGCATCTGTATGATAGGATTATTGACTTTGGCTTTTTCTCAATTATCCTTACAAACCCCTGATCAGGGCCTTGCCATGCACTAAGAAATCTTGCAATTGAGCCAATGCTGCTCTGCTTTTTTGTTTCCCTGACAGCATCTCCTATAAACTCAAGGTCTGAAACCAGGTCATCATAATCCATAACCTGGCTTATTTTATTTGTAAACTCCTGTTTCTTTATAATAGCCTCATCATCTTGTTTTAGCTCTTTAGAAAGATTATCTAGGATATTTTTAATCTCAACTAAATTTTCCCTTGCTTCATAATATCTAAATTTTTTTGCCTCATTGATAGCTCTTTTTACCATAAAGCTTGAAAGTCGTTCTGTCATCAGATCCCTAACCCGAGAAGCAAGATTATGGCCCTCATCAACTATGATAATTGTTTTATCAATTTCTTTTTGTATTCTCTTGAAAAAACTATCCCTTATAGCAGGGCTAAAAATATAATAATAATCAGTGATAATAACATCTGCATCTCTCGCCAACAAGGCTGAGATTTCATAAGGGCAGAGCTTATATTTTGAGCATAGATCCTTAACATTTTCTGTATGGCATGGTGATAGGTTTTTTAATTCTGATAAAACTGCCTTTGCCTTAACAGTCAATTTTGATTTTTCTCTTGTGTTTGCATAAAACTCGCATTTATTGTCTTCTCTTACAGCTCTGCAGTAGTCTGCAAACTCATTTGAATAAAGTTTTTCAACACCCGGGACAGGGCACATCCATTTCTTGCCAATTATATCAGCAGCCTTTATATCAAGGTTGTATTTTTCTTTTATTTTTTTTAATGTGTTGATTGCAATAATATGCTGGGTATGCCTGTTTGTAAGGAAAAAAACAGTTAGTTTGTTTTTTATTGCATAGGCAAGTGCAGGAGCCAACACTCCAGCTGTTTTTCCAATGCCTGTTGGAGCATGCATAATCAAGTTTTTCTTGTTTTTAATGGCATTATCAGCCTCTAAGATCATATCATCCTGTATTTCCCTTACTTTAGAATGAGGAAACAACAAATTATTTAGCTCATCTTTTGCTATCATAGAAAAACAGGAAAATGCCTGTTATATAAATCTTTATCCAAAGAAATAGATTATTTTCCGAATTTCTCCTTGATCTTTTTTGCAAGCCCCTTTCCTTTTTCAGTTAATGAACTGCCTGTTTTTTCAAATACTGCCTTGCCTTTCTTAAGGTTTCTTTCCATTACAACGCTGTAATCATGCATAACAGAGGCCATGTCCTTTATCCTATTGCCGTATTTTTCAAGAAAAGCAACAGTTGTCAAGGGATATCTTACTGGTTCCTTTGGTTTTTCATCAGAATACCCAATTGTTATTATTGCCTGTGGCCTTGCATGATCTGGAATATTAAGAACCCTTGAGACAACATTCTCATCAAATGCACCAACCCAGCATGCTCCCAATCCAAGTGAATGCGCTGTCAAAAGCATATTTTCAACAGCAGCTGCACAGTTTTGTATAGAATAAAGCCTGTTTCCCCTTATGCCATAAAATCTTTCGCTTTTTTTAAGGTCTGCGCAGACAATTATGTGAACAGGTGCTTTTGACATCCAGTGCTGTTTTAAAGAAGCCTCTGCAATTGCTTTTCTCTTGCCCTCATCCTGCACAACAACAAAATTCCAGTCCTGTATATTTCCAGAGCTAGGGGCAAGCCTTCCAGCTTCCAGGATAGTTCCTACTTTTTCCCATTCAACTGGAATATCCAAATACCTTCTTATGCTTCTCCTTGTGCTTATGCATTCAAAAGTTTCCATATGGGTTATTATAAAATAACATATTAATAAAACTATCGCTTTATTCAAAAACTATTTATACTATTATTATTTAGCTGAGAGTATGAAATACATTAACCTAGTTGAGGTATATCAAAGGCTTGACTCAACAACAAAGAGGCTTGAGAAAACATACTTTATATCTGGACTATTAAGAAAAACGCCAGTAGAGGACCTTTCTAAAATAACCTTGTTGCTGCAGGGCAAAATTTTTCCTCCATGGGATGAGCGCAAGATTGGCGTTGCATCTAGAATGGTTTTAAAGGCAATAAATGTTTCATCTGGCCTAAGTGTTGGTGAAATTGAAAATGAGTGGAAAAAAACAGGTGATTTGGGTAAGACAGCTGAAAACCTTATCCAAAAGAAAAAACAGGCCACTTTATTCTCTAGTGATTTGTTTGTAAGCAAGGTTTTTACTAATTTAAGAAAACTTGCCACATTAGGGGGAGCAGGCTCTGTTGACCAGAAAATAAGTCTGATATCTGAACTGCTTACATCTGCAAAGCCAATTGAGGCAAGGTATATTATAAGGACTGTTCTAGAAGAGCTAAGAGTTGGAATTGGAGCTGGCTCTTTAAGGGATGCAATTGCATGGGCATTTTTCCCAAAGGTTGTTGGCATATTTTTCAAATGTGGTAAATGCAGTAACTACATACCGAATATAGCAAAATGCCTTGAGTGCAATCAGGCAATGGAGAATAAGTTTAACAAAGAAATTGAAAAATTCAATGAAAAAAATACACTTAGACTGAAGCAGATTAAAGAGATTGAGAAAATTGACCTTAGAAAATATGATTTTATTTTATGTAAGGATGAGAATTTAGCAAGGGAATGCTATAATTATATTGTTAATGCTGTGCAGGGAGCTTATGATGTTTCAAATGACTTTTCTGTTGTTGCGGAAAAAGCAAAATCAGAGGGAATTAGGGGCTTAAGAAGCATTGGCCTTGAGCCTGGAAGGCCTGTAAAAGTAATGCTCGCCCTAAAGGTTAAGGATATAAAAGAGGGCTTTGAAAGGGTTGGCAAGCCAGCTGATATTGAATATAAGCTAGATGGATTCAGGCTGCAGATACACAAAAAAAACAATGATATAAAATTATTTACAAGAAGGCTTGAGAATGTAACAAAACAGTTTCCAGAGGTTGTTGATTATGTTAAAAATAATATTAAAGGAAATTCCTTTATAATTGATTCAGAGGCAGTTGGATTTAGCCCAAAAACAAAAAAATACCTTCCATTCCAAAGCATATCCCAGAGGATTAAGAGAAAATATGATATCAAGAGCACGGCAAAAGAATTTCCTGTTGAATTGAATATTTTTGACATTATTTACTATAATGGGAAAAACATGGTTGAAAAACCCTTTTCTGAGAGAAGAAAGCTGATTGAGAAGATAGTAAAGCCTGCTGAAAAAAAGATTGTTTATGTAAAAAATCTCATAACCTCTGATGAGAAAAAAGCCCGGGGGTTTTACAAAGATTCTCTTAATAAGGGTAATGAGGGAATTATGTTCAAGACCCTTAATGCTTTTTATAAGCCAGGAGCAAGAGTCGGTCACATGGTGAAGTTCAAACCTGTTATGGATACTCTTGATTTAGTTATTGTTGGAGCAGACTGGGGGGAAGGCAAACGCTCTAACTGGCTGAGCTCTTTTACACTTGCATGCATTGATGAAAACAATAATTTCCTTGAAATAGGAAAAGTCGGAACCGGAATAAAGGAAAAATCAGAGCTTGGTGTTTCATTCAGCCAGCTCACAGAAGAATTAAAACCATTGATAATCTCTGAAAAAGGGAAAAATGTTAAGGTAAGGCCAGAGATTGTTGTTGAGGTAAGCTATGAGGAAATCCAGAAAAGCCCAACATATAGCTCTGGCTATGCACTTAGGTTCCCGAGGGTAATAAGCCTGAGATTGGAAAGATCACATGAGGAATGCAGCACTCTAAACATGGTCGAGGAGTTTTATGAAGGCCAGAGGCATAGGAAATAATCTAAAAAATCAATAAAATCTTAATAATACTTTGTAGGATATAAAGTATACTATCAATATTCCACAAACCAGATAGCTCATAAATAAATGGTATGGCATTGTGATTGGCTTTATTCCGTCAATAATCATTATTACAAAGGCTGCAATTATTAAGCATAAAAAAGTAACCCTGTTTGCCTTTGTAGCAACAAATTCCATTCTCTCATCAATTGTTTTTCTTTTTTTTGCAATAAAAATAAGTTTTACTGTAGCAATTATTAATCCAATAAAACCAATGTAAACAAGCCAGTTCCCTACAGAGCCGTATATTTGAAAATTAGAAACTCCCAGATTGAAATGATTAAACAGCAATCCAAGCATAATCCAAACTAATGCAATTGAATACATCATTATTACTCTTGTTTTATTTTTCATTTTTCATCACACTCCAAATAAATCCTCAACCTTACATTTAAATTGTTTAGCAAACTTTAAGGCAAGCACTAATGAGGGAATGTATTTTCCGTTCTCTATTGAAATAATTGTTTGTCTTGTTACATCAACCCTTTGAGCCAGTTTCTCCTGGCTTAGTTTTGATCTGTTTCTGTACTCCCTTAGTTTGTTTTTTGTTAGTACCATCTTAAAATGTAAAGTATACTATACGTAAAGTAAGCTTTACTATTTAAATCTTTCGGTCTTTTTGATATTTTAATTAAATTAAGAAGAATTTAACTTTTCAATTCCTTAAAGCTAATTATCTAAACATTTTGATTATTACAAATTTGCCTTAAAAAATCTTAAAATTATCGTCGAGAGATTTCTAAAGCAGAAAGTTTAATAAGCAAGTTCATACATTAATAATTAACCAAATTCAAAGAGGTGCATCTAATGGCAAAAAAGAAAAAAGCAGCTAAGAAAAAGAAATAAACTCATAAAATTCAAATAAAACCAATTATTTTTTCATTTTAATTTTGCAGGCTTTTAAAACTAAAAAGGCCTGTGAAATCTTCTTTTAGTAAGAAATTAGAGCTGTTTTTTTATGTTTTCAACAAACCTTTTGAAGTCCTTGTTTTTTATGCATAAACCGCAGGCATGCTCATGCCCCCCGCCATAGCCCTCAATTCCAACAAGTGCTTTTTTGAGTATTTCAGATACTGAAACAGGGCCTGATGAGCGAAGGCTGCATTTCATCTCACCGCCTTTTTCCCTTGCAACTAAAATTATTTTTTCCGGGAACATATAGAGAAGCTCGTTTGACAGGTCTCCTGTAAAGCTCATTTTCTTCTCTGAATAAGTGAAGACAATCATCTTATCTTCTTTTTTGTTTTTTAATGCTTCTTCAAGCAGGCTGTCATATCCCTTTTTTACTTTTTCAAATCTCTTGATTATAAATCTTGCCTGGGTAGTCTCTTCATTAATCAGCTCATAAGGGGTTTTTATTCTTGTAAGTATCTTGACGCAGCTTAAGACATCAGATGTTTTTCCCTTAAGTATAAAGGATAATATTTTTATAAGCTCTCCGAGTTTTGTTTCATACAATGCCTTTTCCGGCTTTTTTATTTCTGCTGGTAGCAAATCAGGATATTCTTTTGAGAACTCTGCTGAAAAATCAGGCAGACACCAGTCAGCAACTGCCCCGCATGCTGCAATCCACAAGTCCTGCTTTACAACCCTATAACAAATGCATGATGCTGGTTCACCAAATCCGTCTTTTCTTGAGTTATAGTATTTTGTTCCGCTGTTTTCAATAATATTATGGTGGTCTATCCATATTATCGGAACCTTTACAGCATCAATAAAATCAGGGCTTACCATTGGCTTGTCAAGTATGAAAATTTTGTCCGGACTGTAGTTTTCAACTGTCCTTAAAAACATCGGCTTTAGTTCGGGTGTACTCTTGACAACAATACCTTTGCCTTCCCTTGCATATCGGTAAAAAAGAAGAAAAGAGCAAAGCCCGTCAGGGTCATCATCAAAAAAGAACAAAGGCCTCTTGCAATTATCAAGCTCCTGCCTTATTTCATTGTAATGTTTTTCTGTAAGCATTTTTATATGGAAAAATGATTTTTATTTAAAATTATGGTTTAGTAAAGCCTCATTGATTATCTTGATTATGTTTAGTTTTAATTCCTCTTTTTTTATTATTTCCAGTTTGGCCTTTGTTGCCGGATGTCTCGGGACAAAAAGGCATTTTTTGTTTTCTGCTAATTCATAAGTGTTTATTTTTTTGGCAATATTAATTATTTCGTTTTTGTCAAAGCATAGCAATGGCCTTAATATTGGTATGTTGACAGCATTGTCAAGCACAGCAAGATTATCTAATGTCTGTGAGGCAACCTGGCCGAGGTTTTCACCTGTTACTATGAATTTTGCATTTTCTTTTTTAGCAATGTTTTCAGCAATCCTGTACATTATTCTTTTGCATAGCAAACAGGTGTATTTTGGGTTGGTGTTATTTTTTATCTGAGTTAGAATATTTTTGTGGTTGACATAGTGAACTTTGTTTATTTCAAGCTTCTTCGCTATCCTGTCAAAAGCTTTGTGGTTGTTTGTAAAGAAATTGAGGCCTATTAAATTTATTCCTTCCTCTTTCATTAAATAAGCTGCAACAGGGCTGTCTATTCCAGGGCTTAGTAGTATTACTGCTTTCATTAATTGAAAGGTTGCTGATTAGTATAAAAATGTTTTGACATGAGGTATTACAATTATACAACCCTTAATTAATTTTAAGAGAAAAATTTAAATAATACAAAAGAAATTAATAGCCAATTAAAAGAGATTGTGAAAAACAATGATTCCAAGGCTTGATAATTACAAGAGTATTGCTGGAAAAAAGGTAATAGAGCATATAAGGGAAAGCGCAGAACCACTGAAAGGCAAGCACGTTGTCCACATTAACTCAACATCACTCGGCGGAGGTGTTGCTGAAATTCTTAATTCCCTTGTTTTTCTGATGAATGACCTTGGCATAGACACTGGCTGGAGGGTCATGTTGGGCAGCCACTCATTCTTCAACATTACAAAAAATATTCATAACTCCCTTCAGGGAAAAAAATGGAAAATTACAGACAACAGGAAAAAAATATATTTTGAGTACTGCAAAAGAAATTTCATGATAAACCACCTTGGGAATCATGACATTGTTGTTGTTCATGACCCTCAGCCATTGGGGATGATAGACTATTATGGTAATAAGAAAAAATGGTTGTGGCGCTGCCACATAGATATTTCCAATCCTAATATAGAAATCTTTAGTTTTTTGATGCCCTTTATAAAAAAATATGACGGCATTATTATCTCGTCTAAAAAGTTTAGGGTAAGGTATGTAAGGAAACCGCAGACTATTATCCATCCAAGCATAGACCCTCTTTCTGCAAAAAACAAAAAAGTTGGCCATACCAAGGCAAAAAAATTGCTATCAAAAGAGGGCATTTACCTTGACAGGCCGATTATTCTGCAGATATCCCGCTTTGATCCATGGAAAGGCCATCTTGGAGTCATAAAAATGTTTAGGAAGATAGCAGAAAAAGAGGACTGCCAGCTCATACTTATGGGGGATATGGCAGTTGATGATCCGCAAGGCCCTTCGCTTTACCATAAGATAAGACAGATTGCTGAAACTGTAAAAGATATTAAAATAATTACCCAGAAAAATGATTTGCTTGTCAATGTTCTGCAAAGGGAGTCTGCCTTTGTATTCCAAAATTCAATTAAAGAGGGGTTTGGATTAACAGTGTCAGAGGCACTGCTTAAAGAAACACCTGTATTGGGCACAGATGTTGGGGGCATTCCATTGCAGATAATTAATGGCAAAACAGGATATATAATTAAAGACAGAAAAGATGGAGTTGATAAGGCACTCAGGCTTTTAAGGGATGATTCACTGCGCAAAAGACTTGGCAGGGCCGGCCATGAGCATGTAAAGAAAAACTTTCTCATAACAAGGCATCTTCAGGATTATATTGACCTCTTCAACAGAATTTATCCTAAGTCTGAATTGTAAGGCCTGTTAATTAGTATAAAAATCTTTTGACCCTTTTACTATAATCAGAAGTTATAGCACTTTTTAGGCTAATTTCTTTATTTTTGACAGCTATAATTGATTTATTTTAATTTGAGATATTGAAAAAAATCTTTTATCATACCAATAAAATCATGTTTTAATAATCTTGCATTGCTTCTGTTATAGTAAGCATTTGCATCTTTTGGGTTAATTTCAATTGCTTTATTATAATCAATGATTGCTCCTTCAAAATCTCCCAAGTAAGTCTTTGCAATGCCCCTGTTGTTGTAAGGATCTGCATCTTTTGGGTTAAGCTCAATTGATTTATCACAATCAGCAATTGCTCCTTCAAAATCTCCTAAATTACTCTTTGCAATGCCTCTGTTATTATAAGGAGATACATATTTTGGGTTAATTTCAATTGCTTTATTATAATCAATGATTGCTCCTTCAAAATCTCCTAAATAGATTTTTGCATTGCCCCTATTATTGTAAGGTAATTCATATTCTGAATCAAGTTCAATTGCTTTATCCTGATCAGCAATTGCTCCTTCTAAATCTCCTAAATTACTTTTTGCAATGCCTCTGTTATGGTAAGCAGGTGCATATTCTGGCTCAATTTCAATTGCTTTATCCTGATCAGCAATTGCTCCTTCTAAATCTCTCAAATAAAGTTTTGCAATGCCCCTAATAGTATAATAAGCAGGTTTTGGGTTAAGTTCAATTGCTTTATCACAATCAACTACTGCTCCTTTAAAATCTCCCCAAACTAGCTTTGTTAATGCTCCTGTTATGGTAAGCAGATGCATCTTTTGGGTTAAGTTCAATTGCTTTATCACAATCAGCAATTGCTCCTTCAAAATCTCCTGAATCTTTCTTTACAATGCCTCTATTATTGTAAGTAGCTGAAATCAGAAAAACAAGATTGCCTTTTTTAAAATTTGGATAATTCTTAAAAGAAACATCAAAACCATGAGGATTTACATGGTCTATCAGTACCTTTTTTTCTAAAAGAATTAGAATATGGTGATCATTAAATAAAACTGATAAATTTAAGCCTAATCTCAACCCCAAAACAGTATATAAAGAAGTCAAACCATTACAATTTCCAACTTTTTTATTCTTAGATAGTTGATTATCAATTACATTAATTAAAAGGGGATCATTATTATACCTGTCTGGATTGTCTTTCTGGAGATACTTAAATAATGCCTTTGCTATTTGGTAGTTTTGATTTTTATTATTAGTGATGTTTCTTTTTTTCAAAAATTTTTTGAAATCTGTTACTATGGTCTCTATTTTCTTTCTGTATTCATCAATCTGATTCTCACTAGTAAGACCAGATGCAATAAACAAAGCCCTTTCTACTAAAATATCTCCCTGCTTAATTTCCTGAATAATTTCTTGTTCTAGATTATCCTCTTTTGAATCTGTTAGTATTTTTTTGGGCATTTTACCAGCATTTAAACTGATATAATAATTAGTATTTAAGTTTTATGATGCTTTACTACTTTTAAGACATTACATTAAAAACCAAAGAGTAATATTGTTATTATTAATAAGTAGTTAAAATAGAAAGATTTATATACTAGTTAAGTTTATTACAAGTCACAATGGGTGGAGCTATTATAGTTGCAGCAGCTGCAGGTGCTTTAGCTGCTTTGGAAAATAGAAAAAGTGATTATCCTGACCCTAGTTGGAATACTGAAGAAGAGAAAAAGCGTAAGTATGATTGGGAGATGGAATGTCGTAAAGTATATTCTATACGCACAGTAAAAAGACCTTTTGGAGAGGGAATTGAAATTTCTAGGTTTGACCCTTATGAACAGGTTAAGTGCAAGAAAGGTTTAATAGCAAGAATATTTCCAAGTAAAGAAACTTCTAAGGGTGATAGAGATAGTTACATGAGTGTTATATATAAATATCCATTTGAGAATAATAGTGAAAATCATTCCTTATTTAAGGAACTAACAGATAGATTAAATGAAAAACAAGGCAAAAAAATTAATAATAAATTAATATTATCTAATCAAGGTCTTGAAGAAAGATTAGATAATGGAACAGTTATAAGAATAAATAAAGAAGATAAAAAAGGATTCCCTAAGGAAGCTTATCAGTTTGTAGATGGATGGGGGCATTTAGTAGGATACCCTTCTGATGTTATTGAGTTTCTTGCTGGAGCAGTTACCTTTGCAGCAGGATTTGCAGGTTCAATATTTGCTCTTATTCCTGGATATAATCCTATTTCTTCTCTTGTTGCTTACCTTCCAACTACTGCTGCTGGCATTGCTATGTTAGCAGATAATAACCAATCAATAGAATGGAGGGGTGGATTCGCAGAAAAACCCGGATTAGCACACAGACTGGGCCATCAAATAGGAATTAAACTTGCAACAATTAATTTTGAAGAAAGATTAAGGAAGGAAGACTATGCTTTGAACAAATTTTTATCTTCTGACGAAACTGTAGTGGGATCATCATATGATCCTTATGGGCCTAGAGGTTTTACTAGTTTTAAGTATAACCAACACAGCCAACAATATCATCATAGAAATGAACTTCATGAAGCCCTTACAAAGATGTTTGAATTTACGCCATACCAAAAGGGATTCTCAATTAATTCTAAGCATATAAATAGGATTACTGCATTAAGATTTGTAGAATATCTTTTAACTGGTAAAAGTTCTATTCAACCTGAAAAAGAAGATAGGCATTTCCATCAAAATTTCACTAGCAAAAAATTTATTCAAGATGAAAAAGAAGATATGCACTTACATCAAAATTTAACTGACAAAGAATCTATCCAGGATGAAAAAGAAGTTAGGCGCACTTACCATATGGAAGCGGAAAGGGATACAGAGGAAATGGAAGAAAAAAAGCGTGCTATCTCTTATCTTGACTCAAGAAGTATGGTTAAGCCTTATAAATCTCTTGAAAAGGCAAAGGAAGCATTTAATGAGGGAAATTTTAATGAAATTATAAACAATCTTAAAATAATGATAAAAAAAGGACACCCTTTCATGTGGGGTTTTGACAAAGTTTATTCTAAAATGCGTGAATCAGAGTTAGAGGAATTAGCAAAAGAGAGGTATCCTGATAAAAAAATAAAACATATGAAAAAAAGGTTAAGAGAAGTAAAAAAAGACCCTGAAAAATACCAGGGATTTAGACTTTGGGATTACACAGATGCTCTTGAACTTATTTTCAATTATGTTCCAAAAAAAATAGGTAATTCTTATGTTCTTTCCGATAATCAAACGATGCTTTTTACTCCTTCTGTTAGTATCATTGATATTAAATTTGAAGATTTGCCATTTGAGGAAATGAAAAAATATAATGAATCCCACAACAAAGAAATTTATACTTTTACATGGGAAAAAAGAGATGGAATTGACCCAAAACTTTATGGAAAACCGGTTCATCCTTTTGATTCAACAGCCAACTATTTCTTTAAGATTGGCAAACCAATAGAAGCATTATCTTGTATAAAGAAAAGTCTTGATGAAGAAGATGGATCTATAAATATTCATTATGAAAATTTGCTTGAGTTAAGTTTAAATTGTATTGATAGTATATCTTCTAAAAAGTAGATTACTTTTTCTTTGCGGTTAGTTTATTGGCCGCTAAACAGATGCATAATGAAGTGAATGGAATTGTGATTAAAATACCTATGCTGCTGAGTTCTGCAGTAGCAATGTTTCTTTATGAAAAAATGAGGCAAGCTTATGTGGGGAGTCCCCATTCCAAGCTGTGAAGGGTGGATGTTACATCTTTTTTTAGTGATTCAGAAGGTGATTTGTCTCCAAGATCTTTGTTTGGAGAATAGTACCATTCTACATAGCTATCTTCCTTAATCACTCCATCCATTTTATCCTTTATATCTTCAGGTATCTGATTAAGAAGAGAATTATATTTATTAAGTATATCCTGTTTTTCAGATTCTAAAATACTCTTGGGTTGCTCAAGCAGTTTCTTATGTTGCTTTAGTATCTGTTCAATATTTTCCTTTTCCATCTATGTTAAACCTCACATTCTTTTTATAGCTTTCGTTCTTTACATTAGCTATAGGCTTTACGACATTCATCTATCCGGTCGTTCACAGCAAAAATATCCAGCTGCTATACCACTATTGCAGTCG
>Ga0210051_1003258_pt1 | contig 16185 bp, 14 predicted proteins | sample CryGey092014_all_FD_185464 | JGI IMG/M metagenome (GOLD analysis project Ga0210051, IMG submission 185464) | Groundwater microbial communities from aquifer - Crystal Geyser CG23_combo_of_CG06-09_8/20/14_all (SPAdes) (version 2) | ecosystem: Environmental > Aquatic > Deep subsurface > Groundwater...
GCCGCTATGATTTTCCTGATGATGTCAACGTCGCCATCGGTAATGTCACGGCCCCGATATGTTGTGACGATCTCCATGGACGGCAGGATAGACCATCAAAGATCGGAACGCAAGAAAAATCGGAAGGCATTAACAAAAAAAACAACTCCAGGGGATGCTGCTACCCCTATTTATTGAGATGATACGGAAAAACCGTGGTCGATCCCAACGATGGTCGGCACATCCTCGTTCAACCGCTCCGTCAGCCATTCCGCCATGCCGCGCCGGGTCCAGTACTTGCGCGGGCTTGGCGGCGGTTCCACCTCCACCGGCATGGACTCGCGACCAGCCTCATAGACCCGAAGCCCTTTGAGGCTGGAGTCCGGGGTTTCCGCGCCGGAGTAGTCGATGCCGATATAGCGGCTGAACCTTGGCTTGATACGTTCCGGCATCTTGACAATCACCATGACCGTGAACCTCGCTTTTCCATTGGCATGGGTAAAATGCTATCCACTCGACCACGGAGTTCCGCTGCAATGCTGCCGATCATGGTTGCCGTAACACCTTTTGCGTTTTCAAGGTCCCAATAGTCGACGTACTCCGCAGGGTCTTCGAAGATTTCCACCAGATGAGCACGAACCCCTCGCAGCCATTCATCCTCGGTTTTGAACCGGCTGGCCATTGCGCCGAGTTCAGCTTTCAGGGTATCCGAGACTTGGGAGGCGCTGACAATGGCGCCCCAAGCCATTTCAGTCAGATCGTCAGTATCCATAAAGCCAATTCCTGCATGGAGTTGAATCTACTTGGTCGCTTACATGGTCGGTACTTGGTCGGTAAGGCGGGCGGGACGGTCTGTCCAAGCCGTGTCATGGGCTTGCCGTGAGTTGTTAAGCGTTGCTTAACAGGTCGTTCCATCCGCTCATAAGCCACACACCGTGACCCGTGTCGCGAGTTTGTCGCAAGTTCACCCCCCAAGTCAGCCGTCAAGCCGAGCCCATCTCAATATGGGCCGGTTTACTGCTGACGGCAGTTATCCGAATTTTCCGGATAACTGAATCTTCATCCGGGTCCTGGTGTTGTCTGCCGCTTTTCCTCCTGACGAACCGTTAAGCATTGCTTAACAGTTGCGGTCTCAGCCCTTCGAAGTCCGAGCTATCCGGAATTTCCAGACAGTTGCCACACCGAGGCCATCCGACGCAGCTATTCGAAAAATTCGAATAGCTGCGTCATCACCCGATATGCACCGTCACCGATATTTTGTCGCAAGCCGTGTCGTGAGCCTGTCACAAGTTTTGTCGCGAGTTTGTCGCAAGTTACCCCGGAAGTCACCCAGCAAGTCGATAGACCAGCTGATTGGTCGCCCCCTCGGCGGTGATCAGATTCTTGTCCAGCATCCCCTTCAGGTCCCGCTGCAGGCTGCGGCGGTTGACGGTCGGGCAGAGGGCTTCAAAATCCTGGATGGTCAGCTTGCCATGTTGGAGGAGATAGCCCAGCGCCTTGCCCTGGCGCTCGTTCAGTGCGTGCTGCTTTACCAGCACGTCGCGGCGGATGACCTGCTCGCTGCGTTCGCGTACTTCGATCATCTGGGTTTCCAGGCCGGTGACGAAGTAGTCGAGCCAGCCGGTCATGTCCATGCCGTTGTCCCGCACGCTCTGGATCGACCTGTAGAAGGTCGGCCGGTCGCGGTCGTAGTATTCGCTGATGGTGAACAGCCGCTTGAAATCGTATCCGGCCTTGTAGAGACAGAGGGTGGAAAGCAGACGTGAAGCGCGGCCGTTGCCGTCCAGAAACGGGTGGATATGCACCAGCTGGAACTGGGCGATGCCGCTGACCAGCACCGGGTGGATATCGAGGTCACCGTTCAGCCACTTAACCAGCTCCGACATCATCACCGGCACTTCCACCGCCGTGGGCGGGGTGTAGATCACCTGGCCGGTGCTGGAATTAACCACATAGTTCTGGATACGCCGATATTTCCCTGGTGCAGCGCTGCCGCCACGTACGCCTTCCACCAATTTGCGGTGGATCTCGCGGATCATCCCCTCGGTGATCGGGTCGCCGCTGTCCAGGCACTCGGAGACGAACTCGAAGGCGGTGCGGTAGTTGAGCAGCTCACGGGCATCATCCGGATCAGCCTCCGGCACCGTTTCACCTTTCCACAGCCGCTCGGCCTGATCCAGGGTCAGCCGGGTTCCCTCGATGTGGGTGGTGTGGTGCGCCTCCAGAATCAGCGCCTGTTCGCCCACCTCGCGCACCCAGTCGGCGGAGAGTTGCGCCGCCTCCAGAAAGCCCCGCGCCCGTTCGATGCGGGTGATCGCTTGGGTCATGCGGTTGGTGATGGTGAAGATCCGGTTAAAGCTCATATCATCCTTCGCTACTCTCTACGACGCCATGCCGGCGTAGCAGGGTGACGGCACCGTCGGGTACGCCCGGAACATATGCACGAAAACCGCCTCTGTCTTGTCCCGCACATCTTCCTCTGAATAGATTTCCGGCAACCCGGTGTTCTCACTCCAGAGATAGTCCTGAATCGTCAGACGGACCGCGTCCCGGGTGGATTCCTTGTCGCGCCAGTGATTGATCCGCAGCTTTTTCGCCTTGAGCGTTTCCAGCAGGTCGACGGCGACGGCCTTGATGCGTTTGATGTCAACGGATGTCAGGTCCGGCTTCTTCAGCAGGTCGAATACGGCGAGACTTTCCTCATCGAGCCCCTCCCGCACGGCACGGCTCTCCTCATCATCCATCTCGCCCATGATCTGAAGAAGCGCTTCAAAGGTCTTCTCGATGGTTACCCGATCCTTCTCGCGGTTGTACTCGGCGACAATCTCCTCGTAATGCTTTTGGAAATCGGTCCGCAAGGGATTCTGCTGGAGCAGACGCTGCAGGCGTTGTTCGATGGCGGTTTTCAGATTCTGCACGGTGGTGTGCTTGGCCGGGCTGCGCTCGAACTCCCGGCGCAGCCGGTCGAAATCGATCTTGCTGATATCGTATGGTGGCGAATCTTCAGCAACGGCCGGTTGAGTTTGTGTCTCAATCGCCTCATCCACAACCTGATGCAGTTGACGGATGATGTCGGTGATATCCGCCTGCTCACGGTCCTGCTGCAAGCTCTTGTAGACGATGTTGATCGCGTCGAAGTCGCTCCGGCAATCATTGACGCCTTCGATGGTGATGCAGGCCTTGAACTTCGAGAACACCGCCCGGCACATCACTTCAAAGCGTTTGCGCGTCTCGTCGTTTTCGTTTGCCGCTTCCTTTGCCGCGAGAATCGCGGCATTTCGGGCAAAACCGGTCTGCCCGATAATCCCATCCAAAGACGCGCTTCGCTCTTCCAAGAAGGATCGGACAAAGGCAATCGCTTCACGAAGATCGGCCAGCAGTTCCTCATCGGGCTTTGCCGGTTCGGTCTCGCCCCCATCGCCACCGCGACCGTCATCGCCGGTTCCGGCAAAGGTCGCCAGCGCCTTGCGCAGGTTCTTGAGAATGCCGCAGTAATCGACGATCATCCCGTTGTTCTTGCCCTCGTTGACCCGGTTCGCCCGGGCAATGGCCTGCATCAGCGTGTGCGCCTTGAGCGGCTTGTCCAGGTACAGGGTGGAGAGGCTGGGGACATCAAAGCCGGTCAGCCACATGGCACAAACGATAGCGACGCGAAACGGGTGCTCCTCGGCCTTGAACGCATCGTCCAGCGACAGCCGCTGCATGTTCTGGAACTGCGGCTGTTTCCGCATCGCCTCCGGCAGGTCGATGCCCTCCTTGATCAGGCGGCGGTGCGGGGTGATGTCCAGCTCCCATTTGCGGAACTTTTCGACCTCGCCCTGTTCCTCGCTGACCACCACCGCCATCTGCGTCTGGCGCATCCACTCGATCTGGCGTCGAAGGTCAAGTTCGTCCTGCTCATCCGTGGCCTGGGGCAACTGCGCTTCCAACTCGCCGATTCTCTCGTTCCAGTAGAACTCGACCAGCTTGTGTATGCGAACGCAGGTGACCTTGTCGATGCAGATCAGCATCGCCTTGCCGGTTTCCCAACCCAAAGAGTAGTGCTGCACAAAATCCCGGGCCACCTGATCGAGGCGTTTCCCGGCCGTGATGATGTGATAATCGCGCTTGAGTTCCTGCTCCAGGCGCTGCTCTACATCGATATTGCCCGTCTCCAGCTCTTCCAGCTTCTCGGCGATCCGCTCGTTCAGATCGCCGACCGCCACGCCGAGCTTGTCGCCACGCGCATCGTAGTAGAGCGGCACCGTTGCCTTGTCCTCCACGGCCCGCTGGAAATCGTAGGTGGAGACGTAATCGCCGAACACCCGCCGGGTGATCTCGTCATCTTTGAACAACGGCGTTCCGGTGAAGCCGATATAGCTGGCGTTGGGCAGGGCGTTGCGCATGTTGAGCGCCAGGGTGCCGTACTGGGTGCGATGAGCCTCGTCGGTGATGACGATGAGGTCGTCACGCCGGGAGTAGGCCTCGCCTTCGCTAACTGTCTGATTGAATTTCTGGATCAGGGAGAAGACGTGCGACTTGTGCTGGGCCAGCAGCTGGGCGAGATGCTCGCCGCTTGCTGCCCGGCACGGGTCGCGGTCGTTGTCCACCACGCCGCAACCGGCGAAGGTCTTGTAGATCTGCGTGTCCAGGTCGTCGCGGTCAGTCAGGATCAGAAAGGTGAAATTGCCGCCCAGCTTGCGATGCACCTTGCGGGTGAAGAGCACCATGGAATAGCTCTTGCCCGAACCCTGGGTATGCCAGAACACCCCCAGCTTGCCGTCCCGGCTCTTCCTGTCGCGCACTGCCTCGATAGCCCGGTTGACGCCCAGGAACTGGTGGTTGCGGGCCAGGATCTTTCTCGATTCCCCGGCCGAGTCGTCGAAAACGATGAAGTTCTCCACGAGGTCGAGGAAGTTGGCTTTCGCGCACACCCCTTTGAGCAGCGTCTCCATGGCCACCACGCCCGGTTGATTCTCGACCAGCCGTTTCCACTCGGCAAAATGCTCGAACCGGCTGGTGAGCGAGCCGAGCTTGGCGTCTACTCCATTGGCCAGCACCACCATGGCATTGTGATGAAACAGATGCGGGACGGTGTCCTTGTAGTCCAGAAAGTTCTGCTCGTAGGCGGCGCGGATATCCTTGCTGACGTTCTTCAGCTCCATGAACAACAGCGGCAGGCCGTTGACGAAACCGACGATGTCCGCCCGGCGGCGGTAGAGATCGCCGCGCACCCACAGCTCGCGCACGCAGAGAAAATGGTTGTTCTCGGGAACATCAAAGTCGAACACCCGCAGCCGCCGGCGCACCCGTTCGCCCTTGGCATTGCGGAAGGTGACCTGCACCCCGTCCTTGATCAGTTCGTGCTTCTCGCGATTGGTGGCGGCCATGGTCTGCGAGGCGGAGACCGTGACGATCTGGCGGACGGCGTCTTCATAGGCCGTGGCGGGCAGCCCGGGATTCAGTTCCTCGATCTTGGCCCGCAGGGTGCGGGTCAAGACCACCTCGCGATCCGATTCCCGACCCAGCAGGCTGTCCGGCCCGAAATCCTCGTTGTTATAGGCGTACACCGACTCCCAGCCGAGCTCCTGCTCCATGTATTCGGCGGTCGTCTGCTGGACCAGGGTGTCTTCGGTGTAGGGGGCGGGAATCATTCAATTGTCTCCCTTTTTTCGAGGCGGCTTCAGCTTCTTGATGTCCTCTTCCAGCTCCTTGAGGCTCTCTTCATGCTGGATACGCCGCTGCGATCCCCGGAACTTGTCATACTCCAGGGCGGCTTTTTCCTGGGCCATCTGGCGGCTGACCTTGCCCGCATGGGTCAGTAGATCCCGGCCATTAAGCTGAATAATGGCATCCAGCCGCCCAATCCAGTCTGCCATGTGCATGGGAATTCTCTGCTGGGCCATGGTTTCGGCAAAGGCGAGGTATTGTTCCACCAGCAGGCCGAGCAGCTTCATTTCATCCTCGGCAAGGTAGTTCTTGGCGATGCTCGCATCGCTTTTGCGCACCGCCAACTCACCTTGCTTGTCGAGCGACTGCATACCCATCAGGGGCACCGCGGCGTCGGCCCGGCGATACACCAGCTCAGCAGCCGTTTGCCGGCTGATGGCCCAGAGCAGCTTGTTCTGCACTACCTTGAAAAACTCGACGGTCTTTTCGTCCCTGGGGTCGTAGTCGATACTGGTCGTGTAGATGTCCTTAATTTTCTGATAGAAGAAGCGCTCGGAAAGGCGGATTTCACGGATGCGTTCCTGCAGCTCCGTGAAATAGGCCATCGAGTTGCCCGTTTTAAAGCGCTCATCGTTCAGGGCAAACCCCTTGACGATATACTCCTTCAACCGCTGGGTGGCCCAGATGCGGAACTGTGTGCCCTGGTGGGATCTGACCCGGTATCCGACGGAGATGATCACGTCCAGGTTGTAAAATTGAACGTCTCGGGACTGAGTTTTGTCCGGCATGGCGCCATGTCGAGTGGTTGTCCGGAAATTCCGGACAACCACTTCCTCGTCCAGTTCGCCTTCTTTGAAAATATTGCGGATATGTTCGGAAATCGTCTTCTTGCTTTTGCCGAACAGCCCAGCCATGTGGTCCTGGGTCAGCCAGACCGTCTCGTCTTCCAGCCGGACATCGATTGTGATTTTGCCGTCGGCAGCCTGGTAGATAAGAATTTCCGAATCTTTCATATCATCCATGCCTCCATGCCATATTCGACCATCGGTCCCCGGATTTCCGTAGGGGCAACCCCCTGTGGTTGCCCGTTTCCCCGCGCCTGCCCATTGCCGTCATTAGGGCGGCCACAGGGGGCCGCCCCTACGAATAATTTATCCAATTCCCATTGCGCGGGATTGTTATGGATATATTCCCGGATGCGGTTCAATTCCGGTTCATTGCGGACGATGTGTTCCCAATAATTGCGTTGCCATAATTTACCGGGAAACATTGACCAACCGTTTCGTTTCACGCCATCGGCATATCGTTTTGTGGTCATGGTTTTGAATCGATGCACCACATCCGGCAATGACAACCCCGCACCCGCCGGTGTCACCGCCGTAGGGGCACCCCCCTGTGGTTGCCCGTTTCCCACGTGTTGCCCGTTCTGTGCATGCGTGGAATCAGGGCGGCCACGGGGGGCCGCCCCTACGATGACAACAATGCCATGGATATGATTGGGCATCACAATGAATGCATCGATACCGATGCCAGGATAATGGGTCGGGATTTCATCCCAGACCGCCTGGACCATCATCCCCGCATCATTCATCCGCATTTCACCGTTTATGATTTCCCCAAACAGACATTCGCGGTTCTGGGTGCAGACGGTGACGAAATAGGCCCCAGCCTGGGAATAATCGTATCCCTGTAGTCGGATGGAACGGCGGTGGTGAATAGGCGAAACCTTATCAATCATCCTCGATACTCCAACCCTGCTGGTTCGTTGAGTACATAAAAACTTTGAGAGGAATTTTTAATTCACTTGAGACACACCTCGCATGCTTTTCTTCCGCTGTCTGAAATTGAGTTACAAAAAACTGATTCCAATCTTTACCATCTCGCTTGCTCAATCTTTTTTTGATTTCCTTAGGGCAACCCTTTAACAGAAGAAAAACTGAAGGATTCATTTTTCGAAACGCTTCCACATCGATTGGCTCGAACTGGTTTTGATTGTTAATCAGGCAATAGTGACCATCGAGAAGCAACTGGTTGTGGGATTCTCTTTCATATCTAAGCTGCTCAATTAATGCTGTTTGATTATCAGTAATATCTCCGACTCGCTTATCCTGGTCTGTTTTCAAGCCGTATGCCTTAATCAACATACTTGCGGTTATGCAGTGATAACCCGCTGGCGCGAAAATCTGTTCACATAAAGTAGTCTTTCCAACCCCATGAATCCCGCCAAGGAAGATGAAGGACGTTGCACCCTTGCGCAACCTGTTCACAAAGCTCAACATCCTATCCATCCTTCATCCCCTCCTCATACGTAACAAAATGATTGTGGCGGTGTGATATTGTAATTGGTACGTAAGCAGAGAGGATTTTTGTAGCGGCGAGCCTTTTTAACTTTGATGGCAAAGCCGATGTTTCGCTCGGCGAAGTAATCAAAGAAAAATTTCTCGGATATACCTGAATGCTCACGGGTCTCTCTCCACAGACGTTCAGGTTCGTCTTTCAAAATGGTATCGATGTCGAACTCGCCGATAACGAGCTGAACCGGGAATGATGCATAAACCACAACTGTTTTGACATGTGGGTTTTTGAAAATTGCTTTACGGAATTCATATTTTTTGCTTCCGTCAAAAATGAGTTCTGCAAATTCCGGCTTAATCGACAATAATACCTTCATTGCTTCGTGACTCCTTGATGATTAGTTTAAACTGCTCTTTTGAAATTGGTTCAAATCCGCGAGGAGCGGAATCAACACCGTCAATAACCCCAAGCTCAATAAGTTTTGCCAGGTTCGGTCGTTTGGGGAATGAGTAAACATAAAGAAAATTGACGATGAAGGGGCGATTCCTGATATTATAATTCCAGTGTTTTTTCAGTTCCTCGTCTGAAAAGACGCTTCTCTTTCTGCACTTCAATACAAATTCATCCTCGCTTTGCAACCCATCGATAACACTTTCGACAATACCTATCGTTGTAACCACACTTTTGTGGTAGCCGCCAGTTCTGTAAAAAATAATGACATCAGAAGGACTGAGGTTGCGGTTCATAGATCTGGAGATGTAAACCTTGCTCAGTGCATTCCGGTGCGGCTGGTTTTCCTGGAAATTAATGGGAGATTCTGTGGTCAGGATGGAATCAGGGAAAAGCTCGGTGTGATATTCCGGATATATAGGGCACAAAAATATCTGCTGGTTCGCTGAGATGAATGGGTAAGAAAATTTCGGGTTCGCGGGAACAAAGATTGGGGCGAAATTCCGAACAAACACCAACTCGTCACCAGTTTTCGTCTTTTTGATGCCGTGCTGTATAAATCCCCACTCTGTCAGCAGCTCAATAAGTCGTTTCTGCTCATCAGTCTTGTCGAAGATCGTTACATAGATTTCCTCGGCCTTATAACTTAGGGCATTGTCGAAAATAATTTTCAGGAACCTTTCACCCAGACGTACTCCGTTGCTGACCACTTTGAAGGTGCCAATCTTCAGGCGACGCTTGGGAGAAAACACTGGCGTGATGTCGGCGTAGCTTTCGCTCTCGTCTTCGACTTTGACATATAAAAAGGAGAGGATGCGCCCCATGTTGTGAGTGACGTAGGCGATCTCATCTGTTTTTTTGTTAAACCAGCGATTAAACCCATCATAATTGGCTCGGAAACTATCAAAAAACTGATCCTGCAAATCTATATCGCCAAGGTACTGTTTGGTTACGCTTAGTACATTGTAATCAATCAGTTCCGGGTGTTCTGAGACGACTTTCTCTAAGAAGCCGTCTATACGGTAAACCCGATCCTGAATGCCAAGTCGAGCAGCTTTCGCGTGGATCTTCTTGTCTTCGCTGATGAGGATATCCACTCGCCCCTGAAAAACCTCATTGAGCAGGCGGGTATCGTTTTTATCATTTTCATTGATATCAATTTGACGGGAAACTGCCTGAACATCATCTGCCAGCGGCGCGACGGTTTTTAGAAAAGAATAGCTTTGAAGTTTGACATTCAGCGTGTTGAGTTTCTTCTTATCTTCATGTTTTTGGAGTTCTTTCACCGTGATTGGGTGAACACACTTTTCATACTTCGCTTTGTCAAGCCACTTGAAAAGGGTACCGATATCCTGATTTACTGCCGTCGCAGCTTCCCTGTGAATAACGATATTCGTATCTAGCAAAGCTCTCATCGCAGGCCCTCCACCAGTTTTTCATCGTCCTGAATGCGGATCTCCCCGTTCATCAGTTTGGGTAGGAGGAGGTCGCGGGCTTTGCCCAGTCGAGCATTACTAATCGTCAGGTTTTCTATTTGGTCAAAGACTGGCTTGGCAAAATCAGAGAACAGATTCAACAGTTGCTTCGATGGAATAACAACTTTGATCCCAGCAAATTTTGATTTGTTCACATTGGCCATGGTCGCACCGCCACCCATTCCTTCAAGCAAAGGCTTCAATTCCTTAGCCATGAAGTAAGTCCAAAATGTGACTAAGTCGCTGGCAGGTACGATGCTATTGATCTGCTGGTTAGTTTGTGCTGGTGAAGCGTTGAATGCCACAGCTCCAACTGTCCCGATGCAAGAAACAAGAATCGACCGTGGTGGTAGTGTCTTGTTGGCTTGGGTTTTAGTCCCTTCTTCCGAAAGCGACTCTTCTGTATGAACAACAATTGCATTGCCGTGCATGTCTGGAGTTTTAATGAAGGGTAAATCGCTTCCGAAATTCTCTGGCTTCTTTTTGCTGGGAGTTTTTCCCGTAATTACTTCTCCCAAGTCACCAATCGTCCCAGCTTCCCACCCCTCCGGCACGCCGTCGATGATTTGGGTGTGTTCGTGGCCGGGGAAGCGGAGGTGGACGAACCATTCCTTGTAGAGCAGCCGCGCCCCCTGCTCCAGCAACTGAATCCGTCGCCGGTTGTTCTCGATCAGGTCGTCGTAGGCGGAGAGGGTGGAGGTGATGCTGCATTGCATCGCAATGGGCGGAATTCGTATAGAGAATCGCCGTAACTCTCCCAGCAATAAGTTCTTTTGGGCGGCCCCTCCAGCAGAATTGATAAGCCGAGTGTTTTCGGCTGCAAGTTTGTAATAAAGGAAATGAGGTGTTATCAGTTCGCGAATTGGCTTTAGTACAGCGACACTCTTCTGGAAGGTGGTTCTTTCTGTCTTGTCGTCATCGGGCGCAATAGCAAGTCTGCCGATTGTTCCGCTGTTAGTGAGCAAAACATCGCCCGGCTTTAGATCGGTCCGGCGATGGGTTTCTGCGAAATCGGTTCGTACTATTTGTCGAGCATTGTCATAATTCAGCCTGCCATCTTTGACGTCCTTGCAGCTAATGAAAAAGAAACCGGAGCCTTCTTCGTTCTTGCAGTCTCCATGCTTACCGTCGGTAATGAGGCTGCACAATTCGCCAAGGTTTCGGTCTGCCCAGCTCATACCCCCAGCTCCTCAAAATTCTTCTTGATCATCGCAGCCAGAAGGAAGTTTGAAAGGTGAAGGGTGAAGTTTGAAACATTACGCCCTTCCTGCATTTCACACTTCAAACTTTTTACTTCAAACTTCATTTATCCCCCTCCAGCACACTCTTGCCCTTTTCGGTCAGGCGGTATTTCTGGGTCGGACTTTTCGGGGAATCCGGCTGGGTCATTTCGATCAGCCCGATTGACAGCGCGGGCTGAAGATAATCGTACAGAAAGGTCGGACGGTGGTTAAGGCCCATCGCCTGCATTGCGTCTTTGCTTCCGAGTTCTTTGCCTTTCAAGATGGACAGCAACCGTTTTACTTGTTCGGTTACTTGTTCGGTTGCAGGGTCGACTTGTGCCTCTTTTTTCCCGGTCTGTATAAAATGCGGCTCTGCCAGATAGACGGTAAAGCGCAGGCGCAGGGCGATTTCTTCAATTTTGGGTTCAGGCAGGCCAAGCTCCCGGGCTTCCGTAAAGATGCGGCGCACCCCGGTGCCCCATTGCTCGATCAGGTTGAGCTCCTTGAAAACACGGGCGATGGCCGGATTGCGGATGCGGGAGGCACCTTGTTTCATCTCTTCGATGGTCAGGCCGGGCAGAAGAATGCCCATGCTCTCCACTTCGATGCGGTCATCGAGAAAGACGATCCGGATGGGGGCGCCGCGCTGTGAATAGTCGCTGTGGACCAGGGCGTTGATGATCACCTCGCGCAAAATCCCCAGGGGGATGCTCCAGACATCCCTGCGGCGCACTTCGGAGAGGTCCGCGCCACGGTAGGCGTGCTTTTTCAGAAACAGCATGATCTCGTCCACGGCCCGTGGCAGCGGAACGTCGATATCGATATGGTCAAAAATGTCGATTTTCTCGGTGCCGAAGAAACGGCCGCACTGAATCCATGCGTCGGGAAAATGCTGCGCCCGCTGCCGGCCGAAGAGCAGCATTCCACCCTTGGTCGGCACAAGTTTCTTCTGATGAGGGGTCAGCAATTTCAGGGTTGTCAGGGCCTGCTCATCCAGCGTTCGCCCATCGCCAAATGCTGCTTGTGCTGCCGCGATATCCAGATCATGAATGGACAAATCCGGCAGAGGTAGTTCGTCAAACGAACCCCCTTCGACCGAGCGGCGCAGTTCGCCGATCAGCTCCCGGTCGGCCTGGCGGCTGGTGGAGCCGAGCCGGACATAGACGCCGGTTTCCGGCCCTTCGTTGCGCAGATAATGGGGACGGGAATTGCTCAGGAAGACCTTGACCACCAGCAGGGTTTTGCCCTCAACCGTGGTCATTTCGATATTGGGCACCAGGCGGGGGCTGATGGAATCGGCGATCAGATTACAGAGGCGTTCCTCTTCGTCCAGCGGGTTGTCAATCCCCAGCGCTTCCCGCGTCTTGTCCGCCACACCGATGACAACACGGCCGCCGGCGGTATTGGCAAAGGCCACCAGCGTTTTGAGCATATTACGCGGGGAAGAAAGATCCTGCTTGAACTCAAGGGTTTTGCCTTCATCCGCTTTGAGAAGTTCGGCAATGCTCATACCCCCAGCTCCTCGAAATTCTTCTTGATCGTCGCGGCCAGTTGCACCGCCTCGGCGTTCAGGCCCTCCAGTTCCACATGGATGTCGCGCAGGGCCTCCTCGAAATCGAAATCCTCGTCCTCTTCCTCCGGGGCGACGCCGACATAGCGGCCGGGGGTGAGGCTCCAGTCGTTGGCCTCGATCTCGGTCCGGTCCACCAGCTTGACCAGCCCTTCCACGTCGCGTAGTTGGGCCTCGGGGAAGCGTTCGGTGAGCCAGTGGGCCTGTTTCCAGAAGTAGCGCACAAGCTTCAGTTGTTTGACAGTGGCGGATCGATACGTATCCAGTTCGCGCAGGTATTTACGCAGCATGGAAAGTGTGGGCGCACCCTCACCCCCGTCCCCTCTCCCACTGGGAGAGGGGTGGTCGTCAGACCGGGGTGAGGGTGCTGTTTGAGCCGTTTCCACCAGCGTGGAAGCGAGCTTAAACAGCATGTCGGTCTGCTTGACCAGATCGCGGCTGGTCTCGGCCAGGGTAGCGAGGCGGTCCACGGCCTTCTTGAGTTCGCCATTGGTGGTCTTCTGTGTTTCCCAGGCCGACTGCTGTTCGCTGACGGTCTGCCGGAAGGTCTCCACATCCGCCTTGAATAGCGGGATGGCATCATCCAATTCCCGCAGGGGCGTCCCGCCGGTCGCCCGTACGATGTGGGGCGCGTCCTTGGCCAGGGTCTTGAGGAAGGGTTCAATGCTGCCGCGCAGGGTCGCCAATGCGTCGATGAAATCCCGTGGGGGCGACCCGCCGGTCGCCCGTCCATCATCGCTATCACCATCCATTCTGAAACAAGCCGCGCCCTCAACCATCATGCGCTTACAATAACCGGCAACGAGATCGAGATAGCGCCCGGTCTCGCCCCGGTAGAGCCGGACGATGGCCAGCAGGTTCTGCTCCTGCTCGGGGGAAAAATCGAAAATCTTGCGCGTGACCTTTCGGTAGATGTGACGGGCGTCGATCATCAGAACGTTGCCCTTGTGCCTGCGGGCAACGTTCTTACCCTCACCCCCGACCCCTCTCCCAGAGGGCGAGGGGAGAAGTGCGGCGATTTGTTCTATAGCCGAAGTGGTTTTATGGAGCAGGGTGTCGTTGGAAATTCGAAGAACCTGAATTCTCAGCGATTTCAGATAGGCATCCCGTTTGGCATCTTTTTCAATGCGTTGCTCATGGACTGCACCATCAAGCTCCACTGCCAGTTTCGCCTCGTGGCAGTAGAAGTCGAGAATGTAGTCACCTACTTGATGTTGCCGACGAAACTTGAATCCCAACAATTGACGGTCACGCAGCATTTCCCATAACACCTGTTCCGCTGGAGTTTGCTTCTTGCGCAACTCCCGTGCCCGTTCACTCAATCCAGAAAAATCATACCCTCCCCGATAGTGACTCCCTTCTCCCCTTGGGAGAAGGGCCGGGGATGAGGGTTCGGTCACATCGTTGACTGCTGGTTTTGCCCTGTCGAAAAACCATAATTCACACGGAACTGTCCTCGTATAGAAAAAATTCGACCGAATGGCGACCATGACATCCACGTCGCCGGTCTCCACCAGCTTCCGGCGCACCTTGGCCTCGTCGCGCCCGGCACTGGAGGCCTGGGACGACATGACGAATCCGGCCCGGCCTTGAACGTTGAGGTAGCTGTAGAAGTAGCTGATCCAGACGTAGTTGCCGTTGCTGACCTTGCCCTTCTTGTTGACGCCGGGCAGGCCGAAGGGCAGGCGCGGATCGCTCCCCACCTTGTCGGCGTCGATCTCGTCCACGTTGAAGGGGGGATTGGCCATGACGAAGTCGGCCTGGCGCAGCAACTCGTGCGGGTCTTCGTAGTAGGTGATCGATTTCTGGATGTCGCCTTCCAGGCCGTGCACCGCCAGGTTCATCTTGGCCAGGCGGATGGTGGTGGCGTTCTTTTCCAGGCCGTAGAAGGTGAGTTTCTCGGTGGGGTTCTCGTGCCGCCGCTCCACCACCCGGGCGCTCTGCACGAACATGCCGCCCGAGCCGCAGGCCGGGTCGAGCACCGTGCCGCCCGCCGGTTCGATGACGTTGGCGATCAGCGAGACCAGCGAAACCGGGGTGAAGAACTCGCCGCCGTCGTGGGCCTTCTGGTCGGCGAACTGGGTCAGGAAGTATTCGTAGATGCGGCCGAAGACATCGCCGGAGACCCGCTTGAGCTCCTCGGGATTGAGGGTACGCAGCAGCTGGCCGAGCACGGCGTTGTCGAGCTCCTGATATTCGCTCTTGGGCAACACGCCGCGCAGGTTCTCGTAGTCGGCCTCGATGGACTCCATGGCGTCGATGATCGCCTTGGCGCGGTCGGCGCTGTCGGGCAGGGCCACCAGGGTGTCGAACTGGGCCTTGGACTGCAGGAAGATGGCGCTCTTCTGCGAGAAGTCCTCCTTGGTCAGCGGCCGGGTCTTGCCGCCCCGGGTTGGCAGGCCCGCCTCGATGGCATCCTTGACGGCAAGATACCGGCTGTAAGCATGGCGCAGGAAAACCAGGCCCATGACCGGCAGGAAATATTCGTTACTGGCGTAGTTGGAGTTGGCCCGCAGGGTGTCCGCCGCGCTCCAGAGCCGCTTTTCAATGGCTTCGATATGTTCAAGCTGGGCCATCTTCAAGCTTCCTTCCCAAAATATTCTTTGTGCAGGGCCTTGCCCTTGTTCCCCAGGCTGCGCAGCAGGCTCTCGATCTTCTCCAGCGCCAGCGGCGACGGCTTGGCGCGGTCGTTCTCCCAGCGGTTGATCGTGGGAAAGGTCACCCCGAGCCTGGCCGCGAACTTTTCCTGAGTCAGGCCGGTAAGTTCCCGCAGCGCGCGGACCAGCCTCGCCATGCTGTGTTGCTCGTCCAATGGATTTCTCCTTGCTGAATCTATCTGATGTACTGGCGGCACCATTCATAACGCCCGATTGATCACTTGATATATCATCCATGGTGCCGCAAATGTCAAGTGCGACCTTGAAATCCTTGCGGAAATCCTCGTGCGACACGGCAATTTCAAACACTCGCCGACACATCCCGCTGCCTCCTCGGTAAGTAAGGGCCAACAGAGCAGACACGAAAAAAAAGCGCAGCCGACGCCCGACACTTTCTTCGTCTCTCCGGTAAGTAAGCGGGGAAGCAATCAGAATTCACAACGAGGAGCGACCGACCATGGATATCAATGATCTGTTTGACGGAATCATGAAGAGTATCGACCAGTTTGCCTTTGATCCCGCCGAGCAGCGGTTGTAGGAAAAGATGCAGGAAACCGGACGAGGTCCGGAGAATGGGGTTAAGAATGCGGAGAATTTCGAGGCGAAAGAGAAGCGGAGTGTGACGGATTTCCCGAAAAGGGAGTGATCGGGGCGGCAGCGCGGACACTCTGAAAGCGATGTAAGTAGCTTAAAATACGCAGATAAACAAAACCAGCCCAATAACCGGACGCGGTTAGTGGACGGGTCTGTCTTTTCTAAATGGTGGAGGCGGCGGGAGTTGAACCCGCGTCCGAAAACATTCGACCTAGGCGTCTACATATTTTTCCGGATTATCAGTTCTCGCCCATCGGCTACCAACCCGGCAGGTCAACCTCAGGGCAAGCCTG
>Ga0210051_1003259_pt1 | contig 16183 bp, 11 predicted proteins | sample CryGey092014_all_FD_185464 | JGI IMG/M metagenome (GOLD analysis project Ga0210051, IMG submission 185464) | Groundwater microbial communities from aquifer - Crystal Geyser CG23_combo_of_CG06-09_8/20/14_all (SPAdes) (version 2) | ecosystem: Environmental > Aquatic > Deep subsurface > Groundwater...
TGTTAAAAGTTTTAATTCGTGCAACTTAGCGAAGCGATCTCATTCACCCCGTTAAATATTTGTTAATAAAAGGAGATGATGTTCTTTATATTTTTTATTTAACGGGGCAAGCACCAATAGAAAAAAAATAATATTGTGAGTAATTCGTGGCAAATTTAGATATTACGGACAGACTCTAATTAATGTCTGTCTATAAAGTCGAGAAAACTTGTAAATTATGTAATATTTTTAATTCTGAACTTATGAAGACAAGGTACAAAGGTATATGGTATAAAGGCATAAGGCAGAACAAGTTATACCCTATACCTTATACCCTTATTCCCCTATACCCTATTTCCTTATACATTCCACTATATCTTATAAATTAAAAATGCTGATATTATGGACAGACTCTAATTAATTTATACTAAAAACGGGAATTTGAAATCAGAAATTTTTCAAAAATCAAAATATACAAATTTACTCTATGCAAAGTATAAATATAATTGAAAAAAATATTGCAGTAATAGGAGCAGGATTAACAGGCTTAACTACTTCCTTTTACTTAAACAAAAACAAAGCGGATTTTCTGGTAATAGAGAAACAAAACAAAACTGGCGGCGTAATTCAAACCGAAAAACAAAACGGCTATCTTATTGAAACGGGTCCGAATACAGGTATAATTGGGCAACCCGAAGTTGCTGAATTGTTTGAAGACCTTGGCGACAAATGCACGATAGAAATTCCGGGTAAAGAAGCAAACAAACGTTTTATTTTAAAAAATGGGAAATGGGAACTATTACCTTCAGGTCTTTGGAAAGGAATTACAACTCCACTTTTTACTTCCCGGGATAAAATCAGAATTCTTGGCGAACCTTTCCGTTCACGTGGTAAAAACCCCGACGAAAGTCTTTCGCAACTTGTACTTCGCCGCATGGGAAAAAGTTTTCTTGATTACGCTGTTGACCCATTTATTTTGGGAGTTTATGCCGGTAACCCTGCACGTTTAATTACACGCCACGCCTTGCCAAAACTCTACAATCTTGAACAAACCTACGGAAGTTTTATTGGTGGTGCAATAAAAAAAGGATTTAAAAAGAAAACTCCGCAGGAGATGAAAGCAACAAAAAAAGTATTTTCTGTAAAAGGGGGGTTATCTCAATTAACTAATGCACTTTATAAAGAAGCTGGTACTGAAAATTTTATTCTTGGTGCAACAAATTTACAAATTCAATATATTTCCGGAAAATATATTTCCACTTTCAAAAATTCTGAAGGAAATGAAATTACGGTAAAATCAAACAAACTTATTACAACTACCGGTGCTTATGTACTTAATGATTTTATGACTTTTTTAGAGAAAGAAAATCTTGTGCCGATTTCGTGCCTGCCTTATGCAAATGTAGTTGAAATAGTTCTGGGCTTCGATAATTGGGATGGAATGGAACCGGAAGGTTTTGGCGGACTTATTCCTTTTATTGAAAAACGTAACGTACTTGGAGTTTTATTTATGTCATCACTTTTTATGCAACGTACTCCTAATAATGGAACATCGTTCACTCTTTTTATGGGCGGAATACGCAAACCCGAACTTTTCGAAAAAAAGGAAAGCGAACTCAAAGCAATAGTTGAAAAAGAATTTATGCAACTAATGAAACCATCAAAATTTAATCCATCGCTGTTTAATTTGTACTGGCACAAAAACGCTATTCCTCAATACGGAATTGAATCTGAAGCACGATTCAAACAAGTTGAAAAATTAGAAAAAGAATATCCCGGATTAATAATAGGCGGAAACTTAAAAGACGGTATTGGCATGTCGGACCGCATAAAGCAGGGCAAATCACTTGCAATAAGAGCATTGTAAAATATCACTTATTCTAAATCACACTATTTAGAGTCTGTCTGTAAAGTCGGACATTTTTGAAAGTTTAAAATTTATAATTTCTGGTTTAACCACAAACTAATACCAACCCGCTAACAAGATGCTGTTTTTAGCCAACTAACGAGAACCTTAGGTTGACAAAAAGAGCAAAAAGGGAGATTGCTTCAGTTGTGCCTCCTTCGTAATGACGGCATTGTGTTGCTGGTTACGAATGCTTCAATCCAAACTTCCTACCCGTCATTGCGGGGAACGAAACAATCTCCACACCACCCAAAACCTCCACTATCTTGTTAGCGGTTTGGTATTACAATTTGTTCCCTCTCTACTCGTAAAGAGGGTTAGGGTGAGTTCACCCCGTTAAATAATTTTGCCAAAGGCAAAATTCCCGCTTTGCGGGATTTAACGGGGTAAATAAAAAAAAGAAAGTTAAAATTTTAACCAATCACAGTATAATAACAATTATTTCATCAAATTCGGAAGTTTTTCAAGTTCATCATTCACTTTATCATCAAAGCGAAGGTTTTGAATTTGCCATTTATCCATGGGCTTATACAAAGTAAACGATATTTGAATTGGTTGTCGCTCGTATTTTATTAAGTAACTTAAAAACACATACGATTGTCCGGCTTGTCGCTTAATAAATAAATCGTAGCCGCAATACGGACCTAATAAAGGAGTAGCACGATTTAAGCGAAGTTTAATGTTATCAATTACTTCTTTGCTTTGTTGCATATATTTGTTAGTGGCAAAAACAAAGTTAATAGCCTTATCGATGCTGATATCTTTATAATAAACAAAGAAGGTATCAATAAGTGATTCGGGACTTGATTGTGCTTTAAGGCGGTTAAATGAAAATATAAAAAATACAGTAATCCAAATAATAAATAATTTTCTCATGATTAATCTGTATGTATATTTAAACAGGAATAATTTTAACTTTTCCGTAATTGCTAAATTGCTTCATTGTTTCTACCGGCAAGTCGGGATGAACAAGGTTAACAATATAACCATTTATAGTATAACCTAAAATCCGCAAGTAAAAAAACTATTTTACAATTTTCCGCTGATACCACTGATTTACGCAGAATTTGATTGAAATTATTTTTATCTGCGTTTATATGTGAAATCTGCGGGAGATAATAAGTTATAAATCACTTGCGGATTTAAGGTATAAATTGCTATTTTATTTATTAAAACATTCTCTATTTGTTAACAAATAACAATTTAACAATGAAGCGATTTATCTTTATTTTTGATGCTGATAACAATTTGTTAATGATCTGTTGTTTAACAATGAACTTTATAAATTTTAATAATGCATGATATTAAGGAAAGGTTCTAATTATCTGATTACAGTTACGCTTCCGTTTCTTATACGGGTTACTCCGTTTAAGTCTTTAAACACAGCCATCCACGTATAAGAACCCACGGGAACTAATTTGTTATTTTTAGCTCTGCCGTTCCAGCCTTCAGTAATATCGTATGTTCTGAAAATTACTTCACCCCAACGGTCAAAAATTTCGAGTTTAAACGAGTTAAAATCTATATTGGTAGCATAAACCAAAAATTCTTCGTTTTTACCATCGGCATCTGGCGAAAAAGCCGAAGGAGCATAAAACGTATATTCACCTTTAACTAATAGTGTATAATTTACTGTATCGGAACAGCCATAAGTACTTATAGCAATCAGTGTAATATTATATTGATTAGGGATATTCAAATATGTATGATACGGATTTTCGATGTCAGATGAATCACCGTCACCAAAATACCATTGGTAATCAGTTGCACCGGTAGATAAATTAATGAAATTAACCGTAGGATTAATGATATTAATTGCTACAGGATTAGTTACAAATTTTGCTTCAGGTAATGGATACACATGAATAAAATCATTTATTTCTAAATACGATGAACAACCCTCAGCAGAGGTAACGGTAAGCGAAACATCATAATTGCCCGGTACTTCATACGTATGCGTTGGATTTTTAACAATGCTTACGTTAGAATTGGATTCACCAAAATTCCATAGATAGGTCTCTCCGGAAACGGGATTTACCTCATTAAAAGTAACGGTAAGGGGAACACAACCATAAGTAATATCTGCCTGAAATCCGACAGGATGTGTATTTAATACAAAGATATTTAAGTAGGAAGTAATTGAAGGAGTTCCGCAATCATCAGCAATTGTTATAGTGTATTGCGATGTATTGAGCGGATAATAAATATAAGGAAATTGAATGGTTGAATCATTAAACGTAATAATGTAATTATTGTTACCGCCTAAAATGGTTCCGAAAATAAGTATGGCTTCGCCCGGGCAAATAGTATCTTTATCGGTATAAATATCTGCCGATAATGGAGGATAAACTAAAACATTTGTTTCCTCATTTGTAGTACAGCCATGACTGTCGGTAACAGTAACGCTGTAATTAGTAGTTACAGCAGGTAAAACATGTATTATTGTATCGGTAACTCCATTATTCCATTGATACGTGTACCATGCAGTTCCACCAGTAACTGACACAGTTAAATCGGCAGTTTCACCTATACATATATGCAAACCTTGTGTAACAGAAGCATATAATTTTCCGGGTTCAGTAATGCTAATGCTGTCAACAGCAGAACATGCGTGACTATCGGTTACGGTTACAAAATAATTTCCAGCGAAAAGTGTATTAAGGTCTTCATTATTTGACCCATTATTCCATAGTATTATATATGGGGGTGAGCCTCCCGAAATGGTTAAATCGGTAGTCCCGTTTACTTCGCCAAAGCAACGAACGTCAGTACCGGTAAGATTTGTTTCGAGTGCCTGCAATGGCTCCGAAACAAAAACACTTGCAGTAAAAGTGCAAAGATTAAAATCGGTAATAGTTACTTCATAAGTGCCGGTTGGAATATTATTCAAATCCTGAGTAGTTTGACCGGAACCCCATTGATAAGAATAAGGAACCGTACCTCCGGCAGGAATAAGATTTATGCTACCCGTGCTTAAACCATGGCAAAGCACATCGGTTACTTCGTAGGTTGACGAAAGTGGTGCAAACGGTTGAGTTATAAAAACAGAAGTTGTGGTGATACATAAATGCGAGTCGGTAATGGTTGCCGAGTAATTTCCGGACGATAAACCGGAAATGTCTTCTGAAGTTTCATTAGTACTCCAAAGGTAAGTATAAGGTGGTGTTCCTCCATTTACTATTAAACTGGCAGTTCCATCGGAAAGACCATAACAGGTAACATTTGTTGCTGCTATATATGCTAACAGAACAGGGGGCTGAGTAATTGTTTCGGTAAGTGTTTCGGTACAATTATGGGTATCGGTAACTGTTACGGTGTAAGTGTTAGCTGTTAGGTTGTTATTGTCTTGTTGGGTAAAGCCATTTGACCAAATATATGTATAACCAGGACTTCCTCCGTTAACTGAAATGGAAATAGAACCGTTATTACCGCCAAAGCAAAGAACATGGGAAATAGAATCAAGTGTAATGGCGACTGGAGCAACAGGTTCAGTAATTGTGGCAGTAGCCGTTTGAGGACAGCCAACTGCATCGGTAACAGAAAGTGTATAAACTCCGGCTGGTAAATTAGTAGCATTTGCTCCGGTTCCTCCAATTGGCGACCATTGATATGTATAACCAGGTGTGCCGCCAGAAACCTGTGAAGTAATAGAACCGGTAATGCCGCCATTGCATAGTACATTGGTAGGATATAGGGTTATAAAAATGGGCGGATTGGTTTCGGTAATGGTATCAGAAGCGGTTAACGTACAGCCATTAATATCACTTACAGTTACAAAATAAATTCCTGAAAGAAGTCCCGATTGTGTGTTGACATTTGAATAAGAAGTATCAACAACACCATTTGACCATGTATAAATATAGGGAAGAGTTCCATATTGCATACTAATGGTTATATAACCAATACTATCGCCCGCACAAATATTATCGTTATCGGTAACCGATACAATTTGCATTTCAGGATTAGGAATCATGATAAAACCGTCAAAAGTAGTATCAATAAATCCTGCTAATTCCCAAGTGTTGTTATACCATGTAATAGGAATGTATCCTAACGGAATAGATAAATCAACCAAGGGTCCTATGTGATAATCCCAGTCCATAATAGGTGGTGTATCTCCATGGCTTGAATCGGAAGGGTTAGGAGGTCCTAATGCCTTTAAAATACAGGAGTCGTTAGTAATTTCGGGCGAACAAATTTCGTAATAGCAGGTAGAGTCAGCACACTTAAACGGAACATTAATACAAAATTCGGGAATGGTTGCTGACTTAAAGAAAAAGGGAATGTGAATGGTAAATTCAAGAGCTGTAAGAAGAAAAGTAAAGGCTAAACTATCCCACGTATGATTGGTAAATTCGTTGCCAAGATGTGCATCAAAACCAATTGGCATTTCGGGCCATCCAAAACAAGGGTAATGGTAACTAAAATCCATACAGGTGGCAAAAGAAATAGAATCTGAAGTACCATGGTCAACTTCTATATTCCCGTTGTGCGGGTCAGAAACCCAATATTCTACAGGGGTTGGAAACGTAAAAATAGTGTAAACTGTAGGGTCAAAAGTTAAATCTTGCTGCATAGTGTTAGTAATAGACATGTGAGCCGTCATTAAAGAGTACTCTATAGTAATACCGCCTCCCAAATCGTAAGTTCCGTTAAGCATAGTTAAAAATTGTTGAATAAGAGGTCCTTGCGGAGGTGGAATAAGTCCGGCAATAGCGTATAAAAATTGAATAATATCAATATCCAAATCCATGTATGTACTATCACCATTAGCATACAAAATTTGATGGCAAGGGTCGGAATCGTCTAACCAATCAGTTGTTTCAATATAAGGAAGGGTAATGGAACCGCTTAAACCAATACCGAATAAATTATTAAAGGTAATAGGTAAAATAGTGTCGTGGCAAAAACTAAATCCGAATGGACTACTTGGGTCATAACAAGGATAGGTAGTTTCTCCGGTTTGACCGTTTAAATAAAATATAACGATGGAATCGGTAGGTACGTCAATGTTCATAATATTTATGTAGTCGCAGCCGAATAAACACACATTGGCACCAATATCTAATCCAAATCCAAAATCCAGGTCAAGTGAAATTATACCAGCCTGAGGGAAATGCGAATATAATTCCCATCCGGGTAAAACTTCGTAATCGGAGTGAATAGTTACTATTTCGCCGGGATTAAATGTGTAATTATTTGGAACCTCAATATTAATTTCTACTGGATAATTAACATCAATCCAACCTGTTGTCCAACCTGTCATTTCAAATGTAGAGCCAATTAAAAACCATGTGTCTATATCAAACATAACTCCAAATGGCTCGCCTAAAATAGTATCCATATAACCCGCAGAAATTATGGTATCAAAAGCTATGTGAAATAAATCTATGCTGGTGTCGATGCTAAACGGGTCGCCATTTGGTCCCCACATATTTTGATTTGAAGTTGACCATGGAATATCATGAGTAATAGTATAAGTTTGAGCTATACTATGGCTGTATATGCTTATTGTTAAAACGAAGATAAGTAATATGTGAATATTTTTTTTCATCTAAATTACTCGTTTTTAGAGGTAAATTCAACACTTAATAAGCTTTCTTTTATTACCTGGTATAGTAGTTTTTTTACCAGCACAGGATAACTGGCATTTATCCAGATAGTACGTTGATAGTCGCCGGTAAAGAGCATCATTCGTTCAAATTGCATTACTTTTTTTGAAGTGTCGGTAGAGGTAACTGAAAAACTTAAAAGGTATAATTTTCCGTCCATTCCGGATTTTGTTTTTACATCTTCACCTGAAACTAAAACAGTATTTTGAGAGGTAAAATATTCGGAAGTAAGTCCTTCGGTTATCTGAAGAAATGAAGTGCCATCAATATAGGTTACAGTAATTGAAGAAAATGTGCCGGGATGAATAAATCCGTTTATTTTTTCAGAATATTTAAAGTGGGCAGGAGGTGTAATTAGTATTTCGCTGTTAGGCAATAAAAAAGGTTTAGGTTTAGTTTGTGCCAAAGTATCGGTATTTTTATTTTGACCAATTGAATAAATTGCTGAAATATTCAAAAGACAAAACAGACTTATGATTTTAATTTTCATTACTATTAACCTTTCTAAATGCAAAGACGAAATAAATTCATTTTGGTTGCTTTTTAACAACGCAAGTTACATAAAATTTTTTAAATAAAACAAATTGTTGATAAATATTCATAATATTTTTGTAACATCTCTAAATGCAAAGACGAAATAAATTCATTTTGGTTGCTTTTTAACAACGCAAGTTACATAAAATTTTTTAAATAAAACAAATTGTTGATAAATATTCATAATATTTTTGTAACATCAGGTTGTTTTGTTCTTTTGTCTTTTCATTATTTTATGCTTAATAAGCAGTGCACAATCAAGATACGCTTCTGCAACTTTATTGCAACAGGCATTTTTAAATTTTTTTTCAAGCTCTTTTATTATTTCAAGAGCAAAAGCATTTGTTTCGTCCATAGTATGAAATTTTACAAAAGCTTATCAAACCCAATCTGGCGTAACCAAAACCAAACAAGGTTACGGCAGATTTACTCACGAATATTTTTTATTTTTATTGTGTTCGTGAGAGTGCTTCGCTAAGTTCGCTGATAATCGCAGATATATTTTTTTCAGCGAAAATCTGCGTAATCTGCGGAAAAAATATTTTACCAAAATATGTTAAGAGGGGTTCTAAAAATCAGATTTTTCGAGGCGGACAAGATTTTAAAACCGTAGTTTACTGTTGTAAATGAGAACTTAGCGAAGCGATCTCACGAACACTTTTAAAAAACAATTAATATGTGAGTAATTTTAAAATTGAAGTCCAACAAAGAAAAAGCAATTTTTAGAAGTCCCGTTAAGATATTTCTGTTTAGACTTAGCCATTAATAAACAGAATCAGATATTTTTTGAATTAAATCTAATTTTTCAATTATTTCCTTATCAATCTCTTCAAGTTTAATAAAATCAATTAATTCATAATATTTATTTTTTGACAGAGTTACAGGTATAGATTGTTTTTGAAAATAATATTTAAAGATTTTTTCCATATACTCACTTGCCTTTTCGTCATTCCAAAATGAGTCTTCAGTATCTCTGCGGGCAGCGCCAGGCAAAGCATCATCCAATGCTTCTTCCATGATTCTTATCCTATTTTGCTTTTCATTTTCTGCAAACAAATCATTCTGAATGTCACTAACAACATATTCAAGAAGTATTTTTTTTGAGAAGAAATAATTTTCAATTTCTCTTTTCTTCCATAACACTTCTGTTAAATCTTGCATGGTGTTTAAAGGTTTATTAATTCTGTTATATATAGCAAAACCTTTTAAATCAGATACTGCATCTTTTAATCCTGCAAAATGATTATGATATGGTTTTGTTTGGTTCTATAACTTTGCCACTCGTTGTGAAAAGTATCATCTTTGTAATTCCAGTCCACAGCCCAGTAATCAATCCATTGACTCCGGTGAGTTATTTTTCTCTGCACTTCTTCGGGAACATCATCAGGCGGAATAATAAAATTGTCAATTGTAATACTTGCCTGCTTTTTTCCAGTTTTGGTTTTTATGGTTAATGAAGTCTGTTGGTTAAACTTGATGTCGCCTTGCTCCACTGCTTTTTTCTCTAATACTTCACGTGGAATTTTTTTAAATGATACATTAACCCTATTTTCTGCGGCAAATTGTTTGGCGGTTTCGTTTACATTAAAAGCAAAGTCCCGGTCCAGAAAATTAATTCCATTTAACTTTCCCCCTACCTCTTTCCATTTGGAGATCGGGGGTGAGGTCATAAAAAAATAAAAACTCAAATTATTACGCATCTATAGTATAGTCATATAAAAATACCTGATGTCGCTATAAAAAATTAAATTTTACAACTCTCTCTTAATCACCATTGCAGTACTTACCCCACCGCCACCACAAATACCTGCGATACAAAATGTTTTATTAAGGCGTTTTAGAGCGTAGTATCCTGTAACTAATATTCTTGCACCGCTAATTCCTGTAGGATGTCCTAAGGCAATAGCACCGCCGTTTACATTAAGTTTATTTCTGTCAAATTTTAAAACTCTTTCGTTTGAAAGTACCTGAATGGCAAAGGCTTCGTTAATTTCAATTAAATCCATATCATTTAAAGTCATACCGGCGTTTTTTAAAGCAGCAGGAATGGAAAATGAAGGTCCTTCGCCCATAATCTGAGGTTCTACGGCTATTTGTGCATACGAAACGATTGAAAAAAGAGGTTTTATTCCTAATTCCTCAGCTTTTTTACGATGTGTAACAATTAATGCTGTTGCTCCATCGCTTAAACCGCATGAATTTCCGGCAGAAACAGTTCCATTTTTGCGAAAAGCGGGAGGAATTTTTGCCATTTTATCAATATTAATTTCTTCTCGAATAGTTTCATCTTTATTAAAAATAAAAGCCGGAGAATTTTTTGTAGCAGGCAATTCAACAGGGACTATTTCTTCATTAAACCAGCCGTTTTTCTGTGCTGCCGAAGCTTTTAAATGACTGTTTATGGCGAATAAATCCTGTTCTTTGCGTGAAATCTTATATTTATCGTAAAGATTTTCGGCTGTTTCGCCCATGCCCTGCCCAATTAGCGGGTCAATGCTATCGCTCCAACCATCTTCAAGCACTTTGTTACCCATTTTGAAACCATCCCATCTAACACCTTTTAAAAGATAAGGAATGGAACTCATACTGTCAAATCCACCTGTAACAACTACTTCGGCTTCACCTAAACGAATAGACTGTGAAGCAAAGGCCACCGCTCTCATTCCCGAAGGACAAGCCATGTTAAGTGTTATTACAGGAATAAGAGGCGATATACCTCCACGAACGGCGGCAGTACGTGCAGGATTTGGTCCGTTTCCAGCCTGGCGGCAATTGCCAAGGATTACATCATTAATTTCGCTTGGATTGATTCCTGCGCGGGTAATAGCTCCTTTGACGGCTGAAGCGCCAAGGTTAAAAGCAGGAATGTTTTTTAAAGTTCCGCCAAATTTGCCCATAGCAGTTCTGCAGGCGGAAATTACAACAATGTCATTCAAATTCATATTATATTTATTTAAGTGTTATTAATTTCAATTTTTATATGTATTGTCCACCATCAACTTTTATTACTTCTCCGGTAATATGTCTGGCGAGTTCGGAACTTAAAAATGCCACTACATTAGCGACTTCATCGGGTTGACCGATTCGGCACAGGATAATATCTGCCATTGCCTGAGTTCTCACGCTTTGGTCAGCATTTTTCATCATATCGGTTTCAATGAGCCCGGGAGCAACAGCATTAACATTTACCGAATATTTACCGAGTTCCCTTGCTACAGTTTTTGTTAAACCGATTATTCCTGCTTTGGAAGCGGAATAGTTCGCTTGCCCGAATTTTCCGCGTAATCCGTTAATGGAAGTAACGTTGACTATTTTCCCTGATTTCTGGTCACGAAAAATCGGGGACACTGCACGGATATAATTAAAATATCCTTTCAGATTAATATTTAAAACACTGTCCCACTGTTCTTCGGTCATTTTCCAGATTACACCGTCCCAATTTATACCGGCATTGTTAACAAGGATATCAATTCTTCCAAATTCTTTAACAACCAATTCAATCATTCTTCCGGCATCTGCAAAGTTTGAAATATCCGCCTGAACCAACAGAGCCTTTCTTCCAAAATGCTCTATTCGCCTTATAATTTCCTCGGCTTCTTCTTTGTGTTTCCTGTAATTAATGGCGACATTTGCTCCGCATTCTGCCAACTTAACTGCAATGGCAGCACCAATACCTATACTGCCCCCGGTTACAATCGCCGATTTACCTTCAAGGTTCATTGTAATGTTGAGTCTGTTTTTTGTTTCCATTCAGATTTAAGATTTGAGACAAAGGTATAATAATTTTTGATTATTACATGAATTCGTGAATTAAAAACAAAGGTAAAATATTTTTCAATAAACCAGGGAAAAATGATTTTTTTCTTTTTAAGATTTAGTGGTAACGGGTTGGCAATATGGCAAGTGGCGGATTGCGGGGCACATTCCTTTTCACCAAGCCAAAAAACACGACACAAGCTTCAATGTTTGAATTTATTTCTTCCCCGCCATTTGCTATATTGCATGTTGTGTGCAGTTATTCTATCTTATCTATTTTAATATCATCAATCCAAAATGTACCGGGTTCTAAAATACTTAATTCCATTTTCAACCAATAATCTTTTGGTATGTTAATATCAATTTCCATGTATTTCCAGTTAACTATTTCCGTATTTTCTTCTATAATTTTTTTTAAACTGTCATCTCCAGTCATTGCTTTTACGCATGCGGTAGTTATGCGAAACTTTGTTCCGCTGTTCTTAATCCAGAAACTAATCCGGTAAGTAGCTTCACCCATAAATTTGTCAACTTCAAAAAATTCATTTGTGAAACCAGGGGAACGCCAAGCTGCTTTTCCAGTGCATTTTTTGACTTCAAATTTTAATGATTGTTGCCCTTCTTTAAATACGCTCTTGTCAAGTATAATTTTAAAATCAGAATTAGGAACGGTTTTAGATGTATACATCAGCCAATTTACAGGCAAACCATTTTGAAATACTTCAAATCCTCCATTTAATCCTGCAGACTTATCCGTGATTTTTTCACTCATTTGACAGCCTGTGGTTGTAATTAATAAACCAAGGATTAAGAAGATAAAATTGTTGGCTTTAATTCTTGTAGACATAGTTTTAATATTTTAATTAGTATTTGAATGATTATTGCACACAACGGATTGGTATGTACACCTTCAGGTGTACTACCCCCCTCCTATATCCCTTGTTAAAAAAAAATATTATAACTCATTGATATTTATATTAATATAGATTATTCTAAAAATAATAATGGTGCAATTGAGTATTACACAATTGCAACATCATTATTTATGGAGAACGAATTTTCCCTTGTTTATTAACTACGGAATCCGTCAAATTAAAACTGTCAAAAGGGTTTCTTATTTTGTAACTACTCACACGATAAAATTATGTGGTGAAATTATTAAATAGTTTCAAACCCACCAATTTTTTTTCACTTTTCTCGAAAATATATTATAAACACTTGAATGTGAATAAATAAAAATAGAATACTGTTTTAGAAATAAAATAGTATATAGTTTTGCAGTCAATGCTCTTGCAATAGCCGATATAAAAAACCGGGCAAGAAAAGAACTTATCTTCATGCATAGAGACGTTATTATATTAAAAACGGGATAAATCTGAAACTTGAAACAAATGACCAATGACCAATAAATTAACAATTTAGCAATATAACAATTCAACTATTATTATTTTTTTTTGCTTTTTGAATAGCTTCCAATACTCGTTGTGGGGTTATCGGCAACTCAAATATTCTGGCTCCAATGGCATCGGCAATGGCGTTGGCAAGTGCTCCAAGAATAGGCAACGTGGCGCCCTCGCCAACTTCTTTTGCACCGTAAGGACCTTCGGGTTCATAACTGTCAACAATGTTTGAGTGAATTTCAGGCATATCTGCTGAAGTAGCAATAATGTAATTATGTAAATCTGCATTAAGCATTTTGCCTTTTTTGTCGAATACTTCGTTTTCAAAAAGAACTTCACTCATACCCATTACAGTAGCGCCTTCTACCTGCCCTTCAACCGATAATGGATTAACGGCAGTACCGCAATCGTGAGCATCCCAGAAATTAAGCACTTTTACTCTTCCTGTTTCCATGTCAACCTCAACTTCGCAAACGGTTGCCGAAAAGGAATAAGCCGGAGAAGTACCCACAGCAGCACCTTTGTAAGTTCCACCCAATCCTTCGGGAGGCGAATAATGTCCTTTTCCAACCAAAGGGCCGTGTTTGGAGAAAAAAGTTTTTGCCGCTTCCTGCCATGAAATATTTTTGCCGGGATTATCTTTAACAAAAACTTTATTTTGTTTTGCATCAAGCATTTCGGGTTTAACATTTAAGATTTCGGATGCGGTAATGAGAACTTGTTTTTTAATTTCTTCACCAGCCATTTTTGAAGCGTTTCCGCCCATTAATGTTACGCGGCTTGAGTATGCTCCAAAACCAAGCGGAGTAATGTCGCTATCGGAAGACACAACACTTATTTTATCAAAAGTTATTCCCATTGCTTCGCATGCTGTCATTGCAAGAACGGTATCGGAACCCTGACCAATATCGGCATCACCTATAAATAAAATAGCTTTTGAGCCGTCTTCTAAAACTTTAATTATTGCGTTTGAGTGTGGAAATTTTGACCTGTAAATAGGATAACCGGCTCCGGAAACAAATCCTCCGCAACCAATTCCTATTCCTCTGCCTTTGGGCAATTTACCTTTTTTGTTATCCCAATCGGAATCTTTTCGAACTTTTTCTAAACACGCTTTAAATTCACATGAATGGATATCAAGGTCATTACAAGTGTGATATTCAGGTTCCATTGCGTTTTTCAAACGGATAGCAATATGGTCCATTCCAATATCATCGGCAATCATTGATAACAATGATTCAAAAGCAAATCTTGGGTGAGGACAACCATGCCCGCGAAAAGCTCCGCATGGTGGCAGGTTGGTGTTTACGCGATAACCATCGTATTTGTAATTCGGGAACTTATAAAGTGTTGGTAACATTGAGCCGGCATAATAAGTTGAAACAATTCCGAAACTTGAGTATGCTCCGCCTTCTAAAACGGCTTTTTGTTTCACCGCAGTGATAGTTCCGTCTTTTTTTACGCCTATTTTTAAATCAATATATTGTTTATGACGACCCCGACCATACAAATACATTTCTTCGCGTGTGAACCTCATTTTTACAGGATGTCCTGTCGCTTTAGCAAGAAAAATTGACATTACTTCAATAGTATTAGTAGCGGCTTTTGACCCAAAACCGCCGCCGCAATGTGTCATAATTACACGAATATCACCTAAAGGCAGATTTAAAATTCGTGAAAGCTGATAATGAACATAGTGTACAACCTGTGTTGATGTGTAAAGTGTAACTCTGCCATGCCTGTCCCATTCTGCAATAGCTGCCTGAGGTTCCATTGCGTTTTGGTAAGTTCTGTTGCCGGTAAAGTGTTCTTCGCGGATGTAATCGGCTTTTGCAAAACCTTTTTCTATATCTCCAAAATGATGAGCAACATGAGTGTTAATGTTATTCTCGTATTTATCATCAAAGAGGCGTGGTGCACCGTCTTTCATGGCTTCAGCAGGGTCAAAAACGGCAGGAAGTTCATCGTAAACTACGTCTATCAATTTTAAAGCCTTGTAGCAGGTTTCTTCGTCAATAGCAGCAACGGCGGCAACAACATCGCCAACAAATCTTACTTTCCCTTTAGCGAGAATATATTCATCATAACGTGCAGGTGAAGTACCCCACGTAATATCGGGAACATCGGCTCCTGTTAATACCGCTTTTACGCCCTGAAGTGCTTTGGCTTTGCTTGTGTCAATGGAAACAATATTTGCATGAGCAACGGTACTTAATAAAAGTTTTCCGTAAATCATGTTTGGGAGTTGAATATCATCGGTGTAAACAGCACGACCGGTAGCTTTGTCGGGTGCATCAATTTTAGATAATCGCTTGCCAACAACGTTCAAATTTATTGCCGATTTTTGTGGTTGATACTTTATTTCTTTAGGAGTTTTTCCGTTAAGATAATCGCTTGCAGTTTTAACGGCGTCAACAATTTTTGTATAACCGGTGCAGCGACATAAGTTGCCGCTCAGTCCCTTTTTAATTTCTTCCCCGGTAGGATTTGGATTTTTATCTAAAAGGGTTTTTGTGCGCATAATCATACCGGGTGTGCAATATCCGCATTGAATTGCTCCTTTTTCAATAAAAGCACGTTGAATCGGGTGAAGTTCATCGCTTTTGGCAAGTCCTTCAATGGTTTCAACTTTTTTACCATCTGTATCAACTGCAAGCACAATGCACGAATTTACAGCTTTCCCGTCTAAAATTACGGTACAAGCGCCGCAATCGCCCATTTCGCAACCTTTTTTTGTCCCGGTAAGTCGTAATTGCTCTCTAAGCATATCGAGCAAGGTGGTTCCGGCATTAACAGCAATTTCGTAATTATTACCGTTAACATTTATATTGATTAGTTTCATGTGTTTATATTTTTCTAATTTATTGTTCAAAAAAACTCACTGTCATTCAATAGTCATACATAGTCATTCAATTGTTTCATTGTTTCAAGGACAAAAACGACATACACGACATTAACCCCGTTAGATAATCGCTTGATTTAGGATAACCAATAAT
>Ga0210051_1003264_pt1 | contig 16159 bp, 16 predicted proteins | sample CryGey092014_all_FD_185464 | JGI IMG/M metagenome (GOLD analysis project Ga0210051, IMG submission 185464) | Groundwater microbial communities from aquifer - Crystal Geyser CG23_combo_of_CG06-09_8/20/14_all (SPAdes) (version 2) | ecosystem: Environmental > Aquatic > Deep subsurface > Groundwater...
TGGTTCGTTTACATCACACTTTCTCGGGCAACACCTTAGGCTCCACCCGCGACCTGGGAACCGACACTTTCATTGAAACTCAGGCAGGCGGAGCTTCAGCTTCGGAAATTGCTGATGCGGTCTGGGATGAGGTAATTGCTACCCATGTCACTGCCGGAACAGCCGGCAAGATGCTTAAAGACGCCAAAACCAAAGCTACTCTGGCCTCTCTAAAATAGAGAATAGAGAATAGGAATAGAGAGTAAGAATAGAGAATAGAAAACAAAAACTACCTTTTAAAAATCATTACATATAACATCCTAATTATTTCATTCAAAATACTTAAAACTGATTCGAATTCGTCGGATTTAACATAACCTATTTCTTTTGCAATAAATATTTGAGTATCAACTTCAAGTGCAGATCCGTAAGCAATTGAATAAAATTGTTTATATTCCTTGTGGGATCTTCTGCCATAACCTTCGGCTATGTTTGATGGTATTGATATGGTAGCACGCCTAATTTGTGAAGTTAATCCAAATTGCTCGTCTTTAGGAAAGTGCCTAGTTATACTGTATATCAATTTTGTTAATTGTATCGATTTTTGCCAAACAATTAATTCTTTATAAGAATGCACATTCATAATATTAACTATTCTCTACTCCCTACTCTCTATTCTCTATTCTCTTGACCCTATTCTCTTCCCCGCCCCCACTATCTTTATATATTCGCTTTCTAAATTTTTAACAAAAATTTTTGTTGTAATGTTATGTTTTCGATCTTTGATTTGATAGCAATTAGGTATATAAATTAGTTTTTCAGAGTAATATTTTGCCTCTTTTTCAGGTACTAAAGTTTTATCAACTATCGCGTATTCCATAAAGTCTGCACCGCTTGTTCCCCCAAATTCTGAGTAGGAAATTTGGAATGGGGATGGATGATGTGCAAATATCCCCATCCTGTTTCTTTCACTGTGTCCCACCAAATCAATCAAAATATCAATTCTCTTTTTGTTTATCCTTTTGGCAACTTGTGCATCCGTTAAGTTGCGGATGTCATGATATGGATATTTATAAATTTCAAACTTCTTTTTATCATGCAGATCAAAAAAGGGTGAATCAATTTGGTCAAAAATATATCCGACTTTAATTTTTTCCTTCTTTCTCCGAATCCAATAACCAAGCCGTAAATTTGCCCGCATAGCCTCCCCTTTAATTCTTTCGCTATATGTTTTGGCAATTTGCAGCCGGTAAGAAGGGCTTTTATGGAGTTTTAATGCCCAATATGGGGTTTCAGCGCCTAAACTGTCCATTTTTTTGTGAATCTTTTCTGCCAAATCCTTTTCTCCCAAACGCAATAAAACATCTAAAAGATTTGGATAAACGCTTGCCAAACGAGAGTCCAATTTAATCGCTTTTTGATAATATTTTCTTGCCTCATCAAGTTCGCCAATACCGCGCAATATATTTGCTAAATTATTACATGCTGGTGCGTTGTCAGGGTCAATTTCGATAGCTTTTTTAGCAAATTTCAATGCCTTTTTGTAGTTCCCCTCACTTCCCAATATTGACGAAAAATTATATAAGGTATCAAAAAGATCGGGATTTAGAACTATTGCCTTTTTATAATACCTTTTAGCCAGAGTTTTATTGCCTTTTGTCTGAAAATAAACTCCCAGGTTTCCATATCCTTCTGCATAATCAGGTTTTAGCTCAATCGCCTTTAGAAAACTATTTTTGGCCAGAGCAAACTCGTTTTGCTCTAAATAGGCATTAGCTAAATTATTATAGGCGGCAAATGTTTTGTATCTTAACTTTATTGCCTTTTTGTATACCTCAATCGCCTTTGTTAGTTGACCTTGATTTTTGTAGGCGATACCTAAATTAATAAGTGCCCGCGCCTCATTGGGTTTTTTAGCAACAATCCCCTCCAAAATTTTTTGAGCTTTTTTATATTCACCGCTTCTTAATAATTTAACTGCTGTATCAAAAGGTTTATTCATGAATCCTAAATTTTAAATCTTGAATCATTTTAACATATGCGTCTTCAAGATTTTTGACAAACAATTTTGTATCAAATAACGGCTTGGTAAGGCGGTTAGAGAATAGAGAATAGCGGATAGAGAGTAGTTTTTTGGGGTTAGTTGCAAGGTCAATTGCCAGTTTCTCGTATTCTTTTACCGAGTGAGCAATAAGTTCGGGAAGACCAATAGCTGTCAATAAACTGGCGGATACCCGGGAGGCAAAATGGTTTCCTTTGAGGGTGATAACCGGCACTCCTGCCCACAAACAATCAGAGGTTGTGGTGTGGCCGTTATATATAAAGGTGTCTAAAGCTATATCAGCAAACTTAATTCTTGCCAAGTGTTCATCTTTCGGCAAGTTACCAGCGAAAATCAATCTAGCGAGGTTCAATCCTGCAAGACTGGCTGCTTTTCGCAGATTGTTCTGAGTATTTTTATCCGGGGCATATATCCACAGCACACTATCAGGAACTGCTTTTAATATTCTCATCCACGATTCAAAAACCTCTCTAGCAATCTTGTATGTGGCGTTGAAAGAAGCAAAAACAAACCCGCCTCCGTCTGAACTTCGGCGAGGCAAGCCAAAGTCTTTCCTTTTGAATCTTGAATCTTGAATCTTTTGTTCGTTATCGTTTACCTGATAGCAGGGCAAATAAATTGGTTTTTCGGTATAGTACTTCATACTCGGAGTAACAATTTTATCCGTGATTATATAATCAATAAAAGAAGCTCCAGTTGTTCCCGGAAACCCCAGCCATGATACCTGAATAGGTGCAGGTTTTAGTGCCGCAATTTCAAATCGTGAATCCCTGGTGTGGCCTTTGAGGTCAACTAAAATATCAATCTTATCCTTATATATTTTTTGGGCAGCTTCTACATTACTTAAACTTGAGATATCAATGAAGTGATCGGAGTCTGTAATTATCTTTTTCCTATATATACTTTTGTCATCTATCCCGTATGAATAAGTAAAAATTTCAAATTTTGATCTATTATGACGCTGAAAGAGCCCCAACATGAGGTGGGCCGTTGCGTGGTTGTAAAAATCGCAAGATAGATAGCCTATCTTTATCCTTTTATTTTTACTCCGCTTGTCAAATTTAAATTTAACTCCGCTTGAATTGGCTATATCAGAAAAACTTTGGCTCCAAACCCTAGCTACCTCCAAATTCTGTTTTTCATCCATTTTTCTGGCAACGTTTAAAAGTGCCGGCTCAGATTTTTTCATCACATCTAGTTTTTTTCCATAAAAATCCAAATTTCCCCAATCACACTGTTGCATCAAATTGGAGACCAAAGCGGTCAATGCGTCAAAAAAATCAGGATTTACGTCAAGAGTTTTTTGATAGGCCTCTTTTGCCTTGTGGCTATTGCCTACTTTTTCATAAATTAAACCCAGATGGTAATAGGCTTCAAAACACTTGGAATCAAGTTTAATTGCCCGATCAATATGCTTTAGAGCTAAATTAATTTTCCCGGTATTACCAAGGGCAATTCCAAGGTTACTGTGTGCCCCTGCAAATTTTGGATCAAGCTTAATTGCTTTTTGGTAACACTCAATTGCCAATTTTAGATTAAATTCTTTTCTATAAAAATTACCTAAATCGTTATTTATAAAAGCGGAGCCTGGATTCATTTTGTAAGCTTGGTCAAAATATTTTTTTGCTTCCGCCAAATTATCCTGATCCAAATAACAACCTCCTAAAATTCGATAGTTTTCAGCGTGGTTTGGATTAAAAGTGTTGTATTTCAATAAGTAATTTATTGCCTCACTAAACTTATTCAGCCTGCGGTTTAATACTCCAAGATGAAAATAGGCCATGGCATAATTTGGATCAACTTCAATTGCCTTTTTAAGGTTCTCTTGTGATTTTTTAAAATCCTTCATCTGAAAATAAAGAGTTCCCAAATTGTTGTATGGTTCAGCTTTTTGTGGAACGATTTCAATAGCTTTTAAATAACATTCAATTGCCTTGTCTTTTTTGTTCATTTTGGTGTAAGCATTACCTAAATTATTGTAGGCAGCAAAATCGTAGGGATTACGTTTGAGGGTTAACTTGTAATATTTTGACGCTAATTGATATAGTCCTCTTTCAAAATAAATAAGCCCTAGTCCGTTATATGGCTGGGGCATGTTTTCATTCATCAAGAGCGCCTGCTTAAACGACTTCTCTGCTTCATCTAACTTTTTTAGTTTCTGGTATGTTAAACCCAAAAAATAATAAGCCTTGGCGTCCGGCTTGATCCCAAGAGATTTTTTGAAGCTGGCAACGGCTTCCTCAAATTTCCCCTGATTTACGAGCCCCAGGGCCATTTGGTTAATTATTTCAGTGTCTTTATCCATTTTTCCCACTCCTTTGCCCTTACCTTCCAGGTGTAATTTTTATTAACGAAGGCAACTTGGGCAGACAAATCTTTAGGTTCATATAAAAAATTTAATACTTCTCTAATAAAAAGATTTCCATATCTTTGCCAATCGCCGTCAACATCTATTAGCTTGGCAAAACCTGCCGTTGTTTCGGGAAGAGCCCCAAGACGGCTGGTGACGATAAAACATCCCGCCGCTATTGCCTCCATTACCGCAATGCATGAGGTCTCGGGAAAAGTGTTGGGGTATGCCAAAACACTGGTTTTAATAAGCTCTTTGGCCAGTTTTGTTTGAGAAACAGATCCGATGTAGTCAACCCCGTAAGTATTACGGCAAGCCGTGTATAGTGTTCCATAACTTTTTTCGTCCATTTCTTTTGAGATGTGATAAACACCAAGGCTTGAAAAAACTTTTAATTTAACGTCGCGACTTATATTTTTTATAGCCGGAAACATTTGAATCAAAAGGTTAAGTCCTCTAAAAGGAGTGCTTGTATATGCCAAGACAGGGGGGTTAGTTTTTTTGGACAATGTTGACTCCCCTTTTGCAAAAAGATTCTCAAATACAGGCGAAATCGCATTTCGCAGAACCACACATTTTTTAGGATTAAGTTTAAATTTTTCAAGATAATTTTTCCTTTGATAATCGCTTATTAAGACAAAGGCGTCAAAGCTTTTGACAACTTCGTGGTTTGCCAAAGACTCAACCGCCGGCTGATCTGAATCATGCTGAGTCCAAAGGACAATTTTTAAATTTTTTGGGGCAGTAAGTTTTATTTGATAGCCTTGAGCTGGAGAATTTTGAACAACTAACACCTCTAAGTTTGGTAGTGAATTAAATATGTCCTTATTCGGAATGCAATTTACTCCGAGGGTTTTAGACTTTTTGGTTAAGGCAGTAAATAAAGTTATCTCATGACCATTCTTGGCCATTGCGGAAGCCAAATAGCACATGGCCGACTCGCTTCCTCCCATTGGCTTTTTATACGGAGTAGAAACATCGTAAACCAAGGAGCTAAAATTGACGAAACCGACTCTCATGCTATCTTAATTCTCCCCTCTTCATAAACTTTGAGGTTTTCCCGGCAAAAAGTAAATCTACCTGGAAAAGCTGCCCCGTTGCCAAGTAATGTGTCTCTAATATATCAAACAGCCTAAAACCATAACTTTTCATAGCAAGTATGACATCTTCTGTGAAGGGAGCATTTTTGTTGTACTCAAGATTTTGAGTTTCAAGAAGTATAAATTCGGCCTTTGAAACAGTATCTTTTCCCCCTTTTAAAACATCTAACTCTGACCCCTGGGTATCTATTTTAATAAAGTCTATATTTTTTAATTTTCGCTTCGCAACCATCTCATCAAGAGTTGTCATTGGGAGTTTTATTAAATGATGATTGTCAAAATATCTTGTTTTTTCCATATAGACAGAATTGCCTGTCGTTATTGATGTTTCCTTCGGATTTGCGATATAAAAATCTACGCTTTTTTTAGATTTATCCCCCAGAAGAGCCATAGCCAATCCTGATGCTTCTGAAACATTTTTTAATAAGCTTTCATTGTTGGGAGTTGCCTCCACCATAAAAATTTTGGCAAGAGGAAATATCTGATGCGCCATTTTTGTCCATCCCCCCTGATATGCGCCAATATCCAGTATTGTTCTTGGAGAAAAACCAAGATTGACAAGCAGGTTTAGGCGCTGGTACTGAAGTGAATTCTCCATCTTACTAATTTATCATTATTCCTTTCACTTTCCCACCGGAAATAAAATTCTGATAGATTTTTTTGTAGCCTGCTTCTATATCGTGAGTAAATCTTTGGGTGTCAAACAACGGCTCGGAGAGGCGTTTAGAAAGTAGAGAATAGCGAATAGCGTCAAGTTTCTGAGGGCTTTTGGCAAGAGAGATTGCCAGGCTTTCATATTCCTTTTGAGAGTGGGTAATAAGTTCAGGAAGACCAATCGCCGTTAGTAAACTGGCCGACACGCGCGAGGCAAAGTGATTGCCCTTGAGGGTCACCACTGGTACTCCCGCCCAAAGACAATCGCTGGTCGTGGTATGGCCGTTGTAGGTAAAGGTGTCAAGGCTAAGGTCGGCTAATTTAATTCTTGCAAGATGCTCCTCTTTTGGAAGATTACCCGCAAAAATTAATCTATCAGGATCTACCCCGGCTTTTTTGGCTTCTTTTTTAAGATTTTCACTAGCCAAAGCCATTTTTTCGTAAAGCCACAAAACACTACCGGGAACTGCTTTTAAAATCCGCATCCAGGACGTAAAAGTCTCAGAGGATATTTTGTAAGCCTGATTAAATGAAGCAAAAATAAATCCTTTTTCAGGCCCGCCTGCATCAGCTATGCTGAAAGCATTGCGGGCAGGCAAACCAAAATCCTTTCTACTAAACTTTTTATCTGAAATTTCTTGGGTGTTGTTATTTACCTGATATGAATTTGGAAGATAGATTATTTTTTCTGAAAAAAATTTGGATTCTTTTTTTGGAATCACAATTTTGTCGGCAATTATATAATCAATAAAATTTCCTCCCGTTGTTCCCGGAAAGCCAAGCCAAGTAACGCTAATTGGAGCGGGTTTTAAAGCCATTATTCCCAATCTGTTGCCATTAGTATGCCCCTTAAGATCAACTAAAATGTCTATTACGTCTTTGTAAACTACAACAGCAGCCTCTTTATCGTTTAATCCGGAAATATCTCTAAAGACATCAACCGCGGCCATCACCTTTTTTCGATAAATTGAGTCATCGTGGACACCGTGAGAATAAGCGACAATTTCAAAATCGTTTCTATTGTGATTACGCAATAGTCCAAGTATCAGGTGAACCGTGGCGTGATCATGGAAGTCTGAGGAAAGATAACCGATCCTAATTTTTTTGTTATTAACCATCCCCTTTTTGTCTTGAACAAATTGAATTTTGTCTGTGACAGCTTTGTTTTCAATATCACGAGCCTTAAGTTGTGTTAATAAAAAATTCATCTTCGGATCTTGTTGCCTTGATATATTGCCATACGGAAATTCTGCCGGCATTCCGCCAGTCTTAATCGCCTTTAAATTAAATTTATTGATGATTGGCTCAAGTTTTTTTGCCTTATCCCAATCGCAAATTCTTGAGTAGAGATTGTAAAGCTGTCCATAGCTTAAACCGAATTCAGGATTAAGTTTAATCGCCTTTTCATAATTTTTGATTCCTTCCTCTATTTCTCCGGCAATTTGGGCGGTCGTCCCTAAATTAAAATATGATTCCCAACTATCCCCGTCTCCATTAAGAACCCTGGCAATCTCCAGTGCCTTTTGGGTATCACCAATCAAACTATAGCAAAGAGCTAGGTTTTTTAGAGCAAAAGGATTTTGAGCGTAATTTTCTATATTTTTGTTGTAACATTCTATGGCCTCCTTAAAACGGTTTAGTTTTTGATATACAAGACCCAAATTAAACCAGCCTTCATAAAACTTTGGGTCAAGTTCTAATGCCATCTTAAAAGCTTTAATAGCTTTTGACACTTGTCCGCTTTCAAAATATTTTTTACCTTCGCTATTTAAGGTTATAGAGTTTTTCATATATTGTTTCTAGGTCGCGCGTAAATCTCTGCGTATCAAACAGCGGCTCGGAGAGACGCTTAGAGAGTAGTGAGTAGTGAATAGAGAATAGTTTCTTGGGATTAGTTGCTAATTCTATTGCCAATCTCTCATACTCGGTCTTGGAATTTGTAATTAGTTCAGACATTCCAATTGCACTTAATAAACTAGCCGACACCCGCGAGGCAAAATGTTTGCCTTTTAAGGTAATGACGGGCACTCCCGCCCAAAGACAATCACTGGTTGTAGTATGTCCATTATAGGTAAATGTATCAAGAGCCAGATCAGCCAGACCAAGTCTGGTAAGGTGTTCATCCTTTGGCAAAGGACCGGCAAAGAATAATCTTCCAGTATCAACTCCTCTTTTTTTAGCCTCTTTTTTGAGATTGTTTGCCGCGATTTTATTATCTACAAAAAGCCATAAAACACTTTTTGGCACTTTTTTAAGTATCTTCATCCAAACATCAAAAGCTTCCGGCTCAATCTTATGAGTTTGATTAAATGACGAAAACACAATAGTGTCAGGATCTCCTGGAAGCCCTAAATTACGACGGGTAAATTTCCGGTCAGAAATTATTTGTTTATTATCTGTTGGCTGATAAGTGTTAGGCAGATAGATTATCTTTTCGCTATAGTACTTAGCTTCGCTCGGGGGTATTACTACTCTATCTGCTAGGATGTAATCGATATAATCGGCTCCTGTTGTCCCGGGGAAACCCAGCCAGGTAACATTAACGGGCGCGGGTTTAAGAGCCATTATCCCAAGCCTACACCCTGATGTATGGCCTTTAAGATCAACCAGGATATCGATTTTATCTTTATTTATTATTTCTGCCGCTTCAAGATCAGACGTTAGCCTAATATCCCGAAATACATCTACATATTTTTGTGCATCACGACGATAGTTACTCTCACTTGGAAATCCGTAGGAATAAGCATAAATTTTAAATCTTTTCTTGTTGTGCAGCCTCAAAACTCCCATTAATAAATGAAGTGTGGCGTGATCATGAAAGTCATAAGAAAGATACCCTATTCGAATAGGTTCCCCTGCCTTTTTTTTAGAAATTTTTCTTGAAAATTTAATATTTGAAACAAGATCTTTATCTTGCTTACTCCAAAGCTTAGCTATCTCAAGGTTTCTTTTGGGATCTTGGAAATTGCAAACGGATACAAATGGTGTTTCCGGAGTAAGCTTGTTCAGCTTCAAAGACGCATCAGACAGTTCCTTCATCTTTTTAAATATTTTTTTGGCTTCGTCCCAATAAGCAAATGTTCTAAGTCTTAAATAATATTGCCCATAAGCATGTTCAAATTCCGGATCTATTTTAATAACTTTTTTAATAGTCTCCATACTTTCTTCAGTTTTACCCATAGCCTGATAAGCATTGCCAATGTTATATAGAATATTGGGATTATCAGGAATAATTTTATTAGCTTCCGTTAGGCATTCGAGCGCTCTGGCTGGATCTTTATAAAGCATGATTGCTCCAAAATTAGCTAAAGACATCGCCAAATTATTTGATGCTTCAATATCTTGAGGTTTAAGCTTTAGTGTTTTTCTAAAATAGAAAATTGCTTGTTCGTAATTATTTTGAGTTTGATAACAAAAACCTAAATTAAAATTGGCCTCAATAGAATTCGGGTTGTATTCAAGCGCTTTCAGGAAGCTCTTCATAGCCAAGTTTGTATCTCCAACAGAGAAAAAAGTAGCTCCTTTATTGATATAGCCATCTGCCTTAGTTCTGTCCATGTTAAGTTCAATTATACTATAAAAACCAACCTTTCCCTTTTCCCCTCTTGCAATTAATTGATCATTTATTTTATCATGTTTTTAATATGCTAAGAAACATCGGCCCCACTGAAACAATCATCATCATTTTAGTTTTGATTATCTTTTTCGGCAGTAAAAAAATAAGCGAACTTGCCAAGCATGCCGGAGAAGCTAGCAAAGAGTTGAAAAAAATCAAAAAGGAATACAGCGAAGCCTTAACGGAAATCGAAAAAGAGCCAAGTGAAATTAAAGAAGAACCAAAGGAAATCGAAAAAGAACCAAAGAAAGTCAAAAAAGAATCAAAAAAAGCCCTTAAGGAAGATTAATGGCGGAAGATACCATCAAACTCTATTTTCCTTTTCTCCTGGAAGTAAGAAGAAGAATCCTTTTTACTTTTTGCATTTTTTTTATTGCCAGTATTCTGGGCTTTTTTTACTATGAAAACATCATTATGTTTGTCATCAGACTGGTCAAACTAGAAGGGGTCAATATTGTTTTTACTTCTCCTTTCCAATTCGTCAACCTGGCGATAAGCTCGGCTCTGGTTATCGGAGTTATTGTTTCTTTTCCGGTGATCATTCTTCAAACACTCTCTTTTCTTAAACCCGCCTTAAAACCCAAAGAATTCAAGCTTATCATTTCTCTTCTGCCTTTAAGTCTCCTCCTTTTTGCTTTTGGCTTTATTTTCGGGTTTTTCATCATGCGTTACGTTATCAATCTTTTCTATGTCAAATCTCTCCAGCTTAATATTGGCAATCTTTTAGATATCTCAAAACTCCTCTCTCAAATCCTAATGACTTCTTCTTTAATGGGGATTGCTTTTCAATACCCCATTGTCATGACTGTTCTGATGAGATTGGGAATCGTTAGACACCGAACATTCGTCAAACAAAGACCTTTTGCCTACGTCATTGCCCTTTTCTTTGCGGCCATTCTACCGCCAACCGATATTCTTTCTTTGGTTCTTCTCACTTTGCCTCTTGTAATTCTTTTCGAAACTACGCTAATATTAAATAGGCTCTTTCTTAAAACACATTTGATGTGAAGGAGGTGATAAAAATGCTTAGAGGTATCGGCACAACAGAATTAATCATCATTGCCGTGGTCCTTTTAATACTCTTTGGCGGCAGGAAACTTCCAGAGTTGGCTCGCGGAATTGGCAATGCGATACGGGAATTCAAGAAATCAATTCGAGAAAAATAGAAAGATCAAGCTTTTTTCCTACTAGAAGGAGGTGATAAAAAATGCTTAGAGGCATCGGAACAACAGAACTAATCATCATTGCCGTAGTTCTTTTGATACTCTTCGGCGGCAGGAAACTCCCAGAGTTGGGTCGAGGTATTGGGGAAGCTATACGGGAACTCAGGAAAGCAACCAAAAAAAAGCAAGAAGACTAACCTTTTTCCCATGGAAGCAGTGGTTCTTCTCCTTGCGGTGGCGGCCCCATTCATCCTTTGGCCGGTAGAAATTTTGGCTCCCTACCCTCACATTTTTGAGGAGTTTTTTAAATTGGCCTTAGTTTTAGTCATCTTAAATGAGAGAGGCCCAGCTTTTAGAAAAATTACTCTCGGGGTAAACTCAGGAGTTCTATTTGCGCTTTCGGAGAGTTTTTTATATTTTCTTAATATTTTTCAAGTCGGCCAACCCAGCGTTTTTGTTCAAAGATTAATTTTCACCATCCCCCTTCATACAATTACCATCATGCTGATGATTTTACCTGCCTTGAAGAAAAAGGGGCTAATTCTTGTTGGTCTTCTGTTTGCCGTTGCCCTGCACTACTTTTATAACTTATATATTGTGAAGTACCTTGGAGCTTTTATTCGTTAATCTCGGCCCAGGAGCCTGAAATCCAAGCCTCCCCGCCTTCAAATTCTATCTGATACCAACCTGACTCTTGACCGATAAACTTATATTCCTCTCCAGGATAAACCCTGCCAATTTCCTTGCCGCCTGGTTTTTCTCTGACTCTCAACCATCCCGTCGAAGTATCTTTAATAGTCACACCTAAAGAGGAATTCTCCTTAATTTCATCCCCTGCTCCCTTAACAAAATCCTTCTCCACCCAGCCTTCTAAAATGCTTTCTGGCGAGATATTTTTAATAATCAGGATCTGGACCCAATTCCCCTCTTCCCCGGTTTTTACCACCTCTTGACCGCTTTCAAGACGCATTTTAATGGCAGAACTAGTTGAGGGCTGGGAATAAAGAACTATCTCCCCGTCCTCCGGGGCATTGAGCCTCACTATCTCTACTCCTCCTACCCCCAGCCCCAACACCTTATTTTCTTCCTCTTTTATTGGGGTCGCCTCTGGAGAGTCTTTTTCCTGATGGGCTTTTTCGGACAAAAGGATAAGGCTGCTGGCAAGGCTGGCTGAGACAGTGGCGCTGATAACGGTCGCCAAAATTAGCGGTAAGGCCAGTTTGAAAATTCTGGTCATACCTCCACCTTTGGTCATCTTCTCTTTCTTTTTGGCGTGTTTATCTTCCTTGGTAATATTATTGGCATTATTATTATTGGCACCATTGTTATTGGCATCATTATTAATCCCTCGGGCAATCATCCGCATGGCCAAAGAAAGGAAAATAAAACCGGCCGCCACCACAATGATTATTCCCCAAACGGCAATGGCTTGTGAGCCCCCCACGAAACCGAGCAAGCTCCCGGCTCCGGAAGCCATGGTAACCAGCTCCTGGAGTTTCTCCATTTTAGTTTTGACACCCGCAAGCTCAATCTCCGCTTCCCTGTAGGCTTTAATCTTTTGTTCCGGAGTAATAACTTCTTCTATCAGCGCTTCTACTCTGTCTAGGGAGACGTCAATGTCGCTTTTAAGAGTCACGCCCTGGGCAAAGTATGAAGTTTTCTCCAAGGGCCTTGAAAGCTCGGCCGCTTGTTTCCTTAGACTATCAATCTGTTCCTGTTTAAGGGTCCAAACGTCTTGAAGTCTGACCGAAACCGTTTTTGTTTCTCCGGGTTTAAGCGTCAATTTGCCCTCGATATAATATTGATTTTTTTCGGTATCAAACTTCACGCTAAGCCCATCGTCAGCTTCCAAAATATCTTCCTGCCTTTTGATTTCTTCTGGAAGATAATATTTAAGAGCTACCTCTTGACTAATGACGGTTGAGGGATTGGTAACCAGAGTTTTAACGACGATACTTCCTTCTTCAAGCCAGGTGGCGGAAAGAGTCTTCCCTTCTCCGTTGGCCAAAAGCCTCTTGTTAGCCATCAACAATCCTTTGGTACTCAGAAGCTGGTTTTTAATTTTTTTCTCCGCTGAGATATCTTTAGTCTTGGCCGAAAGCACAGCGCTTGCCCTGGGAAGTTTATTGATGGCCAAAACTCGCTTAATCAAATCTTCAACCTTCCTTCGGAAGGAGAGCGGATCTGGCTTTTTTGCCTCAACCAAATACTTATCAACCTCAGCTATTCTTTCATCTAAGGCAAGGGCCAGTTGTTCTGTTTCTTTTAACTTCCCAAAAACAGTTCTTGCCGAGGCTTCATCTCCAGAATCACCTAAAAATTTTTCAGAGGTGCGAAGGTAAACAAGAAGGCTTTTTGCCTCGTTGTAGAGAGTTTTTGATTTACCGTAGGAAGAAATTCTTCCCTGAATAAAGGCGACGGTCTTTTTTATGGCTTTTGCCTGGTCGTATAAATCGTCCGCTTGACTCCATCCCCAGACCTCGCGCAACCAGCTTAGGTTACCCAAAAAAGAGCTGGAGGAGCTGGTATCGCCTTCCTCTCCTAAAACCTCGCTTATTTCGATAAAGGCATCCAAAAGTTCCCTATCGCTTAGTTTGTCCCACTTAGAAACGGTGAGACCTGCTTTGCTGGTTAGAAATTGGTGGTTGATATAAAGCTGGGCCGCGACGGACTTGGTTTGGTCTATTTTTTCGCTTAAGTCCTTGTCCTCTACCTCCTCCAGAATATTTTCGATTATTGGCTTGTTGACGAGCTTTTCAAGAAGATTTTTGTTTTCATCGAGGGCTGTTTTCAAATTTGTGACATCGCTTTTGGTGGCTAAATTACCGCTTGACAGATTTGTTCCCGTGAGGGTTCTAGTCGTATTATTCCAAACATCAGAAACCAGATTGCCAAATGAACTAAGACTGCGTGAGGAAGATGACCAAACATCTGAAGCAATCGTACCAAAGCTCGTTAATGTTCTTCCCGAATAACCCCAAACGGCTGTGGCTACCTCGTTCGCGGTTGCATCCGTTGAAGATTTCACCTCAAAACTTTTATCAACACAAAGATAATCGCTCCCGGCAGTGCAACAAACTTGGGTTCGGTAGTAACCTGTCGTGCTGGGGGCAGTAAACTCGTAAGAGTACCAACCGTCGGCAGTCTTAGACATAATTTGATCAGTAAGGTGTTCTGTTCCGTTAGGATATTTACTTGTCAGTTTACATTCAGCGTCAGGAATAGGAGTGTAAGAATCGTCGTAGAGAAATTCTCCAACGACACAGGTTGAGGCGGGAGCACAAATTTGGGGACTGCCCACTGCAGCTCTGGTTATAGGAGGAGTCGTCAGAGCTGCAGCTAAGACCAAAATTGTCAGGGATAAGCAAAGCTTGTTGCTTCGCAATAAAACTTTCTGAATTTGGCGGGCAGAAACCATTTTTTGTAGCTTGCTTACTCTTTAGCGGCTTTTTTAAACTCCTTTATAGAGTCGCCCACTCCTCTGGCAAGCTCTGGAAGTTTTTTGCCACCAAAAAGTAGTAACAAAACCAAGCCAAGAACAATTAGTTCTGGTGTTCCAATGTTACTAAACATGCACTTTCACCTCCTCTCTTAACTTAAGAATAAACAAATAAAAAACTCTTGTCAAGGGGCAGTTTTTATCCTAAATTTTCTTATCATAATCTTATCAGGTTATCTGAAAATAGCCTCAATTTCTTGGAAATTAAAAGGACTTGACAAGGTGATAAGATTTTGATATGATAATTTTATGGCAAAGGTAACACTGTCTTACAACTTTTCTGATAACCTTAAAAAGTTCATTGAGGTTTCCGAAGCTTTAAGGCAAAAAATTCTACTGACGCCAATCCCGCCAAAAGTAGAGCTTCGGATGCGTTGGGAAGCAACCTTGCAAAAGATTTTTTGGGCGGTTTCTTTGGCGGAAAATCCTGTCAGTAAATCGGAGATGATAAAACTCTTGGCTTATCCCCCAAAGAAGTTAACTGAGTTCGAAAAAGATATCATCAATTACAAAAAAGCTTTGGATTTTATTAAAGAAGAATGGTTAGCATCTCCCAAGATTATTGTTCCCGAAAGAATACTTGATCTATACAACTTGGCGTGTAAGCCGGTATTTGGCCCCTCCGCCGCCTCCTTCAGGGCAAAAAGAAATAATTTAAAGCATTTCTTAGACTATCTTCAAATGGGAAAAGAACACCCCATTGTCCAAGCTGGTATTTCCCAAATTCAAATCATAAAAATCTCTCCCTTTGACAATGGAAGTACCAGAGTAGCCAGACTTTTTTCTCACCTTTCACTTTATAAACACGGATTTGATTGTCGGGGACTTCTTGTGCTTGAGGAATACTACCGCACCGATTTAATCGCCCTAAAGGAGGCCATTAAAAGCGTTGACATCGACAAAAATCTTACTTTTTGGTTGGAATACTTTGCCAAGGGTATTGCCGTTCAACTCCAAAAGGCCCTAGAGGAGATAAGTTCACAAAAATTCAAGACCGATCTTCCATCTTCTTTCTGGAAACTCAATGATCGACAAAAGCAAATTTTAGAACACCTAGAGAATCCCGAACAAAAAATCACCAATAAAGAGGTACAAAAGATGTTTAATCTTTCTCAAATCACCGCCTCGCGATATCTTTCGAAACTAACCAGTTTAGGACTCGTCTTCCCCCATGGTAAAGGAAGGTCTATTTTCTATATAAAGGCATAAAGGCTTGTCTCATTCCTGGCTCTAATAATTTTTGAAACTTTATGTTAAAATAGCTCCTATATGGCTAAAAAAGGACCCAGACAAATCATGGCTCTTGTGTGCACAGTTTGCAAAAGCCAAAATTACATTACGGAAAAAAACAAAATCAATAAGCCGGAAAAATTGGTTTTAAAAAAGTATTGTAAACGGTGTAGAAAAGTTACGGAGCATAAAGAAACAAGTAAACTGAAGTAGATATTAGATATTAATTTAGGGGCGTAGCTCAATTGGTAGTAGCACTTGTCTCCAAAACAAGAGGTTACAGGTTCGACTCCTGTCGCCCCTGCTTTTTTATTCTTCTGCCTCTTAAAAAAGATCTTTCATGGAAACCTTTAAAAGTTTATAATAAAGTATGAGACCGGAATTTTTTCGATATTCACTAAGAAATGCCTTTAAAAAAATTGAACGAGAAAAAGGTATTTCTTCCGAAAATCTCACTGCAATTGCCCTTAAAAACCTCTTTGAATCCGTTGATTGGATTAATGATT
>Ga0210051_1003265_pt1 | contig 16159 bp, 14 predicted proteins | sample CryGey092014_all_FD_185464 | JGI IMG/M metagenome (GOLD analysis project Ga0210051, IMG submission 185464) | Groundwater microbial communities from aquifer - Crystal Geyser CG23_combo_of_CG06-09_8/20/14_all (SPAdes) (version 2) | ecosystem: Environmental > Aquatic > Deep subsurface > Groundwater...
TTTCAGTTTCGCTCTCGTAAAAATCAGCCAATGCTTTCAAGACATCTTCAATGCGGCCGGCTGTCTCCGAAATTACCATCAGATTAACGATCATTCTGGGGAAAGCGGCTTCTTTTCTAAAGGCTTCGCCAATGGTTAATCCCTTGGCAACGCCTTCGCGGGAAATTCTAATCAGGCTGTCTTTTATTTCTTCCGAACCGACTGCTTGGGCGGTAATTTCCAAGGCTTCTAAAATAGGAATGTTGGCTTTAATTAAAGAAGCCAGGGTGCTGGAAAAATGTTGAAGAGCTAATTGTTTTAAAACGTTTTTAACCACGGGAATTTTAGCGATAAAACGGCGCGAGATTTTTCTTCCGGCAACATTTTTAAAAAACAAATACCAGATTAAAATTCCGGAAACTGCCAAAAATACCGGGAAAAACCAGATGTGGTCGCCTATGAACAAACCGATTGTCAAAACGATTCTGGAAAAAGTCGGCGGCTTAACTCCGGTTGTCATAAAAACCGAAGCCATTTTTGGCAAGGCAAAAGTGACTAAAAGAAGAAGAATTGACAAGGAAGCGAAAACAAGAATTATCGGGTAAGTAAGGGCTGATTTAATTTTCCGCCGGAGATCTCGTTCTTTCTGAAGAAATACGCTTAATTCTTCAAAAATATTTTCTAAGTTTCCTGAAGTTTCACCGGCTTTAATGAGGTTCACAAAAACCGAAGAAAAGTATTTTGGATATTTCAAAAAAGAACTGTAAAAAGGCTGACCTTTTTTTAGGGCGTCGCGGACCTCCATTAAAAAAGCTTTTATCGCCGGCCGGTTAAGGTCGGCGATTAAAATGTCAATGGCTTTGAAAAGATCGGTGCCAACCCTAAGCATCAATGCCAGATATTTAGTCAAAAAAATCTTGTCGTCGATTGTAATATTTCGGCCAAAAAACAAGCCTCGTTTAAGTTCTTCAACTCCCTTAATTTTTTTTAGGGAAATGGGTCGGAGCCCCTGCTTTGCCAGATATTCCAAAATTTCCGCCGGTCCGGAACCCTCGTAATCTCCTTCAACTATTTTCCCCTGGGGATGAGAAGCAATGTAGTGGAAACGCATTTGACTTGAATTATGAATTAAGAATTATGAATTATGAAGACGAATTTAACGCTATTCATTATTCATTATTCTCTAATTACCCGCAGTATTTCTTCTATTGTTGTTACGCCGGTGCTGGCTTTTTGCAAACCGTCCTCAAACATCGTTATCATTCCTTTCTTTTTGGCTAATAAATTTAGGGCGTCAAGAGAAAAATCTGCGCCGACAATCAACTTTCTTATTTCTTCATCAATATTTAAAATTTCAAAAATGCCGATTCGGCCGCGATATCCCGTATTGCCGCAGGATTGACAACCGCGGCCCCGATAAAAAAATTTCGGAATTTTCAGTTGCGAATCCGGATTAAATTCCTGAAGCTGCTGTTTCAAAAAATCGGCTAATTCCTGACCGGGAACGTATGATTTAATGCAGTCAAAACAAATTTTTCTGACCAATCTTTGAGCAATTACAACGTTTAAAACCGCGGCTACCAAAAACGGCGCGATTTTCATGTCAGTTAATCTCGGAACCGCGGTGGCCGCATCATTGGTATGCAAACTGGAAATTACTAAATGGCCGGTTAAAGCGGAATGAACCGCGATTTCAGCGGTTTCTTCGTCGCGGATTTCGCCGACCATAATAATATTGGGGTCCTGCCTTAAAATCGCCCGTAAACCATTGGCAAAGCTGATTCCCGCCGCAGTGTTTATTTGCGTCTGATTAACATACTTTATATCGTACTCAATCGGGTCCTCAATAGTAACGATATTGACTTCCGGCCTGTTTAAAATGTTTAAGATTGAATAAAGAGTCGTGGTTTTCCCGGAGCCGGTCGGTCCGCAGACCAATACCATTCCAAAGCTCTTTTTAATATTTTCTTCAACGATTTTTTTTATGCCCTCTATCAATCCCACTTCTTCCAACGAAAGAGGCCGCTGAGCCGAAGACAGAAGACGCATCTCAATTTTCTCGCCGTAGAATACCGGAATAATCGCCACCCTGATGTCAATTAAATCCGGTCCCACTTTGTAGCGAAAGCGGCCGTCCTGGGGTTTGAAATGTTCGTCTATTTTCAAACCCGCCAGCAATTTTATCCGGGCAATGATTGCCGGATGAATTTCTTTGGGAACTTTGATAATTTCATGAAGAATGCCGTCTATCCGATAGCGGACGAGAATGGCATCCTCTAAAATTTCTATGTGAATATCGGAAGCCCTTAGAGAAATCGCATAAGAAAGAAAGCTGTCAACAATCGCCACGATCGGCATTTCTTCCGCTGTTTCTTCAATGTTTTTAACTTTCCTTCGCAGGCCGGCGCGGATATTCTCTTCAATAATTTTTTTAAAATTTTCAGCAATCCGACGGCCATATAAAGCGAAACCGCTGTTTAAATCTCCCGAAGTCGCCAGATAAATCTTGATTTTTGATTTAAGATGACTTTCTAAAAAATTTATTGTTTCCAAATCCGAAGGGTCTTCCATTGCCGCGCTTAAAGCGCCATCAGCTTCTTTGCCGAAAATAATCACTCTTTTTTGTCTGGCTAATTCCTCGCTTAATTTTCTTAAAATATCTTCGTCAATTGAACGACCGGCCACATTGGCAAGGGGAATATTCAAATACTGAACAACCAGGTTGTAAAAATAATCAACGGTTATGACCCCTTGAGAAATTAAAAGGTCCGCGATATTTTGATTCATTCGCTCAGCCTCAGCCAGCAAGCTGTCAAATTTTTCATCGCTGATTAAGCCGTCTTTAATTAAAAATTCTTTAAGTTTTTGAGAAGGAATGGTCAACATAAATCTTAAATCTTTCTTTTGTTTTTCATTGTTAGGATGCTCGCTCCCAAAATATTGGCAATTTCAGTTGATTTTTGTAATTATTTTCCATCAAAGATTTTATTTTTTAGATGTGGTTTTGAGATTTTAGATTTGAGATTTTAGATTTTCAACAAATCCCACAAAGGCGCCGATGCCAGCCACTTGCTTATTATTATAACAAATATGGCCGCCGGCAGCCACCAGTAATATAAAGAAAGACGCCGCAATGAATTATGAATAATGAATAATGAATAAAGATGGATTAACAAATAAAGAAGGGTTAAAAAAATAAGGTAAAAAATCCAGCCCGGGTGGCTGACCAAAAAAATAGCCAAAGCGCCGAAATACAGCTCTTCGGGCTCAAAAAATCGCTCCTGGTATTTCTTATTAAACGTTTTTGCCGAAAACAAAAACAAAACCGCGATTGTCAATGAAATTAAATAAGGAGCAAAAAATCTGGCGAGGCTGTAAAAAATAAAATAATTAATTGACTGGTGCGGCGGCAAAAGATATTGAGAAACTTCATTTTGCGACCATAATTGATATTGCTGGACAGACTGATAGAAAAGCAAAAAGAATATTAAAAAAATTGAAAAAATAAAGAAGTATAAAAAAAATTTCTTTTTTCGGAGAAAAGAAATTTCTTTTATCACATATTTGTATATTCGCGCTGATTCGTAATTTCGCAGTCCATTATCAAAAGAGCGCCTCCAAAATAAAGACGCTCCAATGGTGAAAATCAAAATTCCTAAAGAAAAACAGAATAACATTACAAATTCAAGTCCGCGTCAGTGCCGACTTCGTAAAAACAATCCGCGCCTGTCCAATCAGTGCACGCGCTATCCTCGCCGCCATCGGTTTTCATCAGTCCTCTGTGTCTTTCACTTTCCAACCGAGCATTTAGCTCAAAAGTTACGCTATCGTTTACTCCTCTAAAGGCATAGAAGTAGGTTGTGTTGTTGGTAGGGTCTAAAGGAAGAGACGACAATGACGAACCGCCGGTGGTTTGAGTAAGATTCACACCTACCCAGCCATTACCGTCAACCGTGGTTGTGGCATTGAAGTCGGTACAGCTACCCATTCCGCAGGTGGCGCCGCTAACAGTAAACCGACCCACCTCTGATGTAAAGACTGGGGTGCTGGTAGTAGTGGCTAACCACAAACTAATGGCGCTTTTTATGGTTCCTAAGTCGGAAATTCTCTGGGAATCCCGGGCTTGAGCCAAAAGCTGGGCCGGATTCAAAACCAAAACCGATACCACTGCCAAGATCGCCAAAATACCAATAACAATAAGAAGCTCAATTAAGGTAAAACCTTTTTTCATTTGATACACTAAGTACCACGAATACAAACACGAAGTACCACGAAAAAAATTTTAGTGTCTCTTAGTATCCCTATTAGTGGCTATTAGTGTTTTTATATCCGACCTTTTAAAATATTATATCATTTAAGTCCTTTCTATTAGAAGGGGGGGGCTGTGGATAACTTACTGGACGAGAAAGCTCTTTATTTTCCCAATCAATTCATCAATCGAAGTTTTAGCCTTAACAATATAATCAACCGCTCCCAATTCTTCGCAGCGGCTAATATCCTCTGGTTGGCCCAAATTGGAAATAATAACAATCGGCGTCTTTTTTAAAATTATTCGAGGGTTGCTTTTTATTTCTTCCATCACCTCAAAGCCGGATTTTTTCGGTAAAATAAGGTCCAAAAGGATTAAGTCCGGATTGGTTGATTCTAATAAATTTAACGCTTCTTCGCCATTTTTGGCAATAATAACATTAATTTTCTCCCTTTCCAGCCGATTTTTTAATAAAAAAGAAAGAAAGAAGTCATCTTCTATAAGGAGGATTTTTGGCATGCCAGATTTATTTGAGCGGAGCGAAACACTATAAATTTTAGCACCCCGTCCCTTGCCCTTTCTTTTGAAGAAAGGGCGGAGTTCTTGATTTTATAGTTAAAAATTTCGCGCCTTCGGCTTAAATTTTTAAATAAAATCAGAACTTTTTTAGTTGTCCCACTGTCTCGCCGAAGGCGAGACAGGGCCATAACTTAGGGCTTAATGGCCAACACCCTCTTTGGTCGACAACTTTTATAGTTTAATTGTTCCACGCACAGCTTCCGCTACGCGTGCCTTGTTACGACTTCTGCCATGTTACCAAGCTTAGACTGCTCCAACTAAAGTCAGAGTTCGCCTACTCCCGGCTCCCCTGCAGTGACGGGCAGTGAGTACAGGACTCGAGAACGTATTCACCGCGCCGTGGCTGATGCGCGATTACTAGCGATTCCAGCTTCATGAGGGCGAGTTTCAGCCCTCAATCCGAACTGAGACCGGCTTTGATGGGATTAGCTCCAGCTTACGCTTTGGCAACCCATTGTACCGGCCATTGTAGCATGAGTGTAGCCCAGGGCATCAGAGGGCCATGCGGATTTGACGTCATCCCCACCTTCCTCCCCGCCCAAAAACGAGAATTATGAATTAAGAATAATAAATAATGGACCTACTTTCTTTTTGACAAAATTAATATTTCGTACGTTTCCATAATTCATAATTCATGCTTCGTAATTCCAATCTTGGGGCGGGGCGGTCTTGCCTGACACTTATAACAGACAATAGAGGTTGCGCTCGTTACCCCACTTAAGGGAACGCTTCAAAGTACGAGCTGACGACAACCATGCAGCACCTGTCCTAACGTCTTTAAAAAGACTCCCGCCTTTCAACGAGATTCGTTAGAATTTCAAGCCCTGGTAAGGTTCCTCGCTTACTATCGAATTAAACCTCATGCTCCACCGCTTGTGCGAGTCCCCGTCTATTCCTTTGAGTTTTAGCCTTGCGGCCGTACTTCCCAGGCGGTCCGCTTAACGCGTTAGCTTCGGCCACTCCGAGGGTCGACACTCGAAACAGCTAGCGGACATCGTTTAGGGCGTGGATTACAAGGGTCAAATTGTTGCTTCGCAACAACAAATTCAAAATGCAAAAGTCAAAATTCAAAATGACAATGCAAAATGAAAAATTGTTACGCGGTTGGCGCATTTCTGGCCAACTCTGCATATTACTATGCAGATCGGACTATGTCTTCATCCGTCTGAATTTTGTTTACCAAAATTCAGACGGAGTTTGGCGTATAGTCTCTACGGGTTTTCTAATAAAAATAGAATCTTCCCTCGGTGTTTTCTAAAAAAGATGTTCACCGATATAGCCAAATAGTCATGTATTGTTGCCAATACAAGAGACACTTGCATTAGTTTCGTTCGCTAAATCCAATTAGTCGCCGAAAGCGACAACCAAAATTTTACATTTTGATTTTTGAATTTTGAATTTAGCGTTTTGCGAAACAAAACGCGATTATCTAATCCTTTTTACTCCCCACGCTTTCGCGGCTCAGAGTCAGGAACGTCCCAGCAGAATGCCTTCGCCTTTGGTGTTCCGCACGATATCAACGGATTTCACCCCTACACCGTGCGTTCCATCTGCCTCTAACGCCCTCTAGTCTGGCCGTATTCATTGCGGTTCCAAAGTTAAGCTTTGGGATTTAACAATGAACGCGCCAAACCTCCTACCCGCTCTTTACGCCCAATAAATCCGGATAACGCTCGGGGTCTCTGTATTACCGCTGCTGCTGGCACAGAGTTAGCAACCCCTTATTCCTCTAGTACTATCAGACGCACCTCACTAAAGTTCAGTGCTCAAAATTAAAAATTGAAAAATCAAAGATTAAAATGACAGATTAAAATTTTAACATTTTACATTGTCATTTTTCATTTTGATATTTGCATTTTGCATTTTAAGCATCTCACCTTAGTGAGATGCGCCTTTCTCCCAGAGAAAAGCAGTTTACAATCCGAAGACCTTCTTCCTGCACGCGGCGTCGCTCCATCAGGCTTTCGCCCATTGTGGAATATTCTCGACTGCTGCCACCCGTAGGTGTACGAACCGTTCTCAGTTTCGTCGTTGGGGAACAGGCTCTCACCCCCCCTACCGGTCATCGCCTTGGTGAGCCATTACCTCACCAACTAGCTGATCGGGCCTAGGCCAATCAAGCGCCGAATACATTGCTGTATCCTTTACTGGCGACTAAAGCTTTAATACAAAGTCTTCAAATCAAGAATAAGCTTATTAATTTCTTTGTACTAAAGATTTAGCCGCCAGACTATTGGGAATTATCCAACCTTTCGGCTGGCTATGCCCAAGCGCTCGGTATATACCAAGGTATTACTAACTCGTTCGCCGCTAACCAGCGCAAAGCGCTGGTACACTGATGAACACAGATAAGAACACAGATAAACACAGATAAAAAATATCCGTGTTAATCCGTGTAGTCGCCCGCAGGCGACCTATATCTGTGTAAATCCGTGCATCAGTGCTTCGCACTGATTCGCTCGACTTGCATGCCTTATCCACGCCGCCAGCGTTCATCCTGAGCTAGGATCAAACTCTCAAATATACACAGATACACACTGATAAGAACACGGATAAACACAGATAAAAATATCCGTATTAATCCGTGTAGTCGCCCGCAGGCGACCTATATCCGTGTGAATCCGTGTAACATAATTGGGACAACTAAAAAAATTCTGATTACATATTCGCGGCTCCGCGCGAACTTAACACTGACCGTGTGAAATCCGTCTTAGCCCGCGTTTTGTCAAAGAACCATCATTATTCTCTATCGTATTTATCATTATAGAAAATCAGCATCTGTTGTCAACCCCTCATCTTTTACCGATGCGCAAAGGACTGACTTTGTTGAAATAAAAAAGGTTTTAAGTTATAATTTAAAACGTTGCGGGCGTAGCGTAGCCTGGTTTATCGCGCCTCCCTGTCACGGAGGAGATCGCCGGTTCAAATCCGGTCGCCCGCGCTTTTAAACTTTTAAACTTTGAAACTTTTAAACTTATGCCAATAGAAACTTCCTCTCAAAAAATTAACGAACTTTTAACCCGCGGCGTTGAAGAAATTATTGAAAAAGAAAGTTTAATCAGGAAATTGAAATCCGGCAAACAGCTAAGAATCAAATTGGGCATTGACCCGACAACGCCCGAACTTCATTTGGGCAACGCCGTTGTTTTATGGAAATTAAAAGAATTCCAGGATTTAGGGCACGCTATCATATTCATTATTGGCGACTTTACCGCTCAAATAGGCGACCCTACCGATAAATTATCGGTAAGAAAAACCCTTGCCGAAAAAGAAATAAAAACGAATATGAAAACTTATCAGGAACAGGCGGGAAAGATTATAGATTTAAACAAAGCAAAGATAGTTTATAACAATCGTCATTTATCTAAAATGAGTTTGCCTGAAATTTATCGGATTTCTCGATTTTTTACCGTCAATCAAATACTTGAAAGAGATATGTTTAAGGAAAGAAAAAATACGGGAAAACCGATCTGGCTTCATGAGTTTATGTACCCCATATTTCAAGCGTATGATTCAATGGTTGTAAAAGCGGACATAGAAATAGGCGGCAGTGACCAGCTTTTTAATATGATGATGGGAAGACAACTCCAGCCTCATTTTAATCAGCCGCCGCAAGATATAATGACAATGAAACTCTTGGTCGGAACCGATGGCAAAAGAAAAATGAGCAAAAGTCTTGGAAATTATATCGGAGTTCAAGAATCGCCTAATGAACAATACGGAAAAATAATGTCAATCCCCGACGAATTAATTATTAATTATTTTGAACTCTGCAGCCGCCTCCCTTTGGAAGAAACGGACAAAATCAAATATAATTTAAAAAATGAAAAACTTGCCCCCCGCGACGCCAAGGCCAGGTTAGCCAAAGAAATTGTCTCGCTTTACCACGGCAAAATCGCGGCCGAAAAAGCCGAAAAAGAATTTGACCGGGTTTTTAAAGAAAAAGAATTGCCGACCAAAATGTCTTCTGTCGTTGTCAAAGAAAAAAGTCTTAATGTTTTAGATTTATTAACCAAAGTCAATCTTATTTCTTCAAAATCCGAAGCCCGAAGATTAATTGAACAAAACGGAGTGAAAATAGACGGCGAGACGCAAAAAAACTGGAAAAAACGAATAGAAATAAAAAAAGGAACGGTAATCCAAGTCGGCAAAAGAAAGTTTGTAAAAATTTCTTAATCTCTTATTAATTTCATCTCCTGAAAAGCCTTTTTATAAATTTCAATCGCCATTCGGGCTTCGTTTTCGGTCAGATAAAAATCCGGCTCATTGGCTATCCGGTGGCGAAGTTTATGAACCTGTTGAATCTCTGCGATATTGGAAAGTTGAGCCTCTGTAAGCCGTCCAAAAATCTCATCCAAATTTTTCTCTTGATAACCGGCCATTCTTAAAATTTCATGCAAAATTCTGTCGGCTTCCAAAACAGCCAATTTTAATTGATTGGCGTCGCCGGCTTTCAATCTTTTCTGAATTTGTTTCCAAGCTTTAAGAGTGCGCCTTTTTGAAAAATCTCTTGAACCAAGCACGTCAATAAAATGTTCCAGTTTTTCGCCTATCAAATTAGTCCGGACAATAAAATAGAAAGCGAAGAAAAGCAAGGCGCCGGAAATCAAGACAGAAATAAACTGAAAAAGCAATAAATTTTTTTCAAACCAAAAAATTGCGGCGCTTATCATAAATATAAATTAGACGGACTTATTGTCTTTTCGTAACATTCTCGTAGTATTTTCCGATTCCTAAAATATCGGCTTCCTGAAACGGCTTGCCGATTAATTGGAAACCTATTGGCAACGCGGACTTACGCTGACTGGACGCGGATTCACGCGGAAAGTAGTTCCGCGTAGGGATGGAAATGGCCGGCAATCCCGCCAAGTTCACCGGGATGGTGAAAATATCCGACAGGTACATCTGAAGCGGGTCGCTGGTTTTCTCGCCGATTTTAAAAGCCGGTTCCGCTGAAACCGGAGTCAAAATCGCGTCAACCTCCTTAAAAGCTTTGTTAAAGTCTTCTTTAATTAATCTTTGAACCTTTTGCGCTTTGGCATAATAAGCGTCGTAGTGGCCGGCCGATAAAACAAAAGTTCCTAAAATAATTCTTCTCTTCGCTTCCTCGCCAAAACCCCTGCCCCTTTGTCGGAAATAAATTTCCTCCAACGTAGACAATTTTCCGCGTAGTTCCGCGTCTCTTTCCGCGTAATTCCGCGAGTACCTAATGCCGTCAAATCTCGCCAAATTCGCGCTGACCTCGGCCGGCATAATAATATAATAACAAGACAAGGCGTATTTTGTGTGCGGCAAACTGATTTCTTTGAAATTTATCTTTAAAGATTTCAAACTTTTAATCGCCTCGTTAATTTCTCTTTCAATTTTTTTATCCAAGCCCGCGACAAAATACTCCTTCGGCAAACCGATTTTTAATTTTCTAATATCTTCTAATTGGCGCTTGGCAATTGGCAACCGGTAATTTATTGATGTGGCGTCTAATTCGTCTTTGCCGGCAATTGCTTCAAATAAAATCTCCGCGTCTTCAACGGTTTTGGCGATTGGACCGATTTGGTCCAGACTTGAAGCCATCGCTATTAAGCCGTATCGCGAAACCGCGCCATAAGTCGGTTTTAAACCGACAACGCCGCAGAAATTGGCCGGCTGGCGAATGGAACCGCCGGTGTCAGAACCCAAAGCCGCTATTGCCATTCCGGCGGCCACTGCCGCGGCTGAACCGCCGGACGAACCGCCCGGCACTCTTTCCAAATTATGAGGATTCTTGGTAATTTTAAAAGCTGAATTTTCGGTTGATGAACCCATGGCGAATTCATCCAGATTGGTTTTTCCCAAGAAAAGAGCCCTGGCTTGTTTTAATTTTTTAATGACCGTCGCGTCATAGGCTGCCCGATAATTTTCCAAGATTTTTGAACCAGCCGTGGCCAACTCGCTTTCAATCAAGATATTGTCTTTAATCGCCAAAGGAACGCCTGCTAAAATTCCCGTCTCCTTCCCCTCGGACAATTCTAAGTCAACTTGTTCGGCTTGGCTCAATGCCAAATTTTTGGTTAAACGCAAATAAGCGCTGATTTCCCGGTCTTTTTTTTCAATATAATCAAAAAACGCCCGCGTCGTTTCAACAACTGAAAATTCCCTGTTAATCAATCCTTGGTGAAATTTTTTAATCGTTAAATTTTTTATATCCATTTCTTCTATTCTTTTTTAAGTTTTTTTATTTCTTCTTTCAAGTCAATCATTTTCAGTTCTCGGTCAACTAAAAGCTTTTGAAATTTTTCCATCTCTTCAATCTTTTCTTGGAGTTTTTTGGCGCCCTTTTCAACTTCGGCGGTTTTTTCCTCTAATTCTTTCGTCTTCTCTTCTAAGTGTATTTTTTTTTCTCTTAAATCGGTTTTTTCTTTTTTTAATCTCCTGGAAAAAATATAATTCCAGTTAGCCACAAAATATAAAGCGAGGAATAAAGCTACATAAGTCGCCAAAAGAAAATTAATGTCTTTTTGTAAAAACTGGTTTTCCGCAAAAAGAGATTCCTGCTCCAAAATTCCCAAATAATCAATTAATCCGATTGCCGTCGCCGCGGTTAAAACCGCCCAGAACATAATAAAGCCTTGAAAGTATTTCGGGAAAACTAAATAGCCAAAAATAATATAATACGTCAAGAACACCACTCCGACCCAAGTTAATCCCCCAAAAAAATGTATTATTATTGTCAGCCAAACTAAATCCAAAATTAAATAAATTAAATAAACGTTGCTTAATCTTTTAACTGTTTTAAATAATTCTTTTTTAACAACCGGATAAAAAACAATTGTGTAAAAAATCATCCAAAAAATCATAAATTCAACTTCTAAAAGTTTAATTCTAAGGCCAAACAGATAAACTAAAAGAGGCGCGCCTATAGCATAACAAAACAGGATTGCCAATCTAATATTTATATTTTCAAAAATCTTTTCTTTTAATTCCAAATAGTCCTCTTTTTCGTTTATTAAGAGTTCTTCGCTTAAAAATAAGATTTTCTCTTTGAGAAATTTTTTAATTTCCATTTTTATATTTTACTATATTATAAAGGAGAACAAGCGAATCAGGAAATAAGCTTACTGCTATAATTAGAGCCTATGTTTAGAATTCGCAATTTGGAACTTTTATTAATTTATATTATACTATAAACGCGATAAAGCTCAAACTGAAATATGATTGAAGCGCTTAAAAGCTTGCAAGCCTTAAATCCTTATTTTTGCCCTATTTTTTTTACCGGCTTTGTCATTCTTTCATTTGGATTATTGGTTTGGCTGAAAAATAGAAAAGCGAAGGCGAATTTTGTTTTTCGACGCGGCGAATATGATATTTATAAAGCCCTGATAGAAGCCCTTGAGGAAACTGCAAATACCATAGACCTGGGAGAAGTCGTTAAAAACATTCATAAAAGTTTATCCAACGCCATCGCTTCAAAAAAAATTTGGATTTTATTAAAAAAAGAAGAAGAGTATTATTTAATTCAAGACGGCAATTTATCTTCCGAAATCATTCTTTCTTCGAAAAACGCCGTTTCCAAACTCATTGAGGAGAAAAAAGAAACCGTGGAAAAATGGCAAATTAATGAAGAAACGGCGAGGTGGTTTAATGATAACGGAATAGAAATCGTGGTTCCTTTAAGGCTTAAAAACCGGGTGTTGGGATTATTGGCTTTGGGAGAAAAATTAAATCTTAAAACTTATTCCGTAAACGATATAAAATTTTTAGAAAATATAGGAAGAGTGACGGGGGCGGCTTTGTCAAATTCCATCAAGCAGGAAGAACTTGTTCAAAAAGAAAAAAATAGGGTTAAAGATTTAGAAAAAATCGCGGAAACGCGAACTGGGGAATTAATAAATAGATTGAATGAATTAGAAAAAACCAAAACAGCTCTTTATAATGTTTCGGCGGACTTTAAAGAATTGAATGATATTCTAAAAGAAGAGCGCGACCGGCTTGGGGCGATTATCTCATCGATAGGAGAAGGACTGCTGCTAATTGACACAAAATATAAGATTTTGCTAATGAATTTAAAGGCCGGAAAAATGCTCGGGGGTTCATTGGTTAATGTCATTGGCCAGGACGTCAAAAAAATAATCAATGTTTTTAAGGGCGAAAAAGAAATACCCGATAATGAACAACCGGTTGAAAAAATGTTTAAAACCGGCGAGCCTGTGTTTACCACCGTTGAAGACAACTTTTATTTTAAAGGTCCTTCTAATAAAAAATTTCCTGTGGCTTTGGTGGTCACCCCTCTTAAGGGTGACGACATCACCGGCGCGATTGTTGTTTTCCGAGACATTACCGAAGAAAAAAGGCTTGACGAGGCAAAATCTGGATTTATTTCCATCGCTTCTCATCAATTAAGAACTCCACTTACGTCTATCCGCTGGTACACCGAAATGTTGAATTCTGAAGATGTCGGTCCATTAAACAAAGACCAGAAAGAATTTATCGCCAGGGTTTATAGCGGCGCTCTCAAGCTTAACGATGTGATTGAACTGCTATTGGCGCTGTCAAGGATTGAAAGCGGTAACATACAAATAAAATTAGCCAAAATAAATATCGTTTCATTCACTCAGGACATTTTAAAGGAATTAGAACCGCAGTGGAAACAAAAAAACATTGAAGTTAGTCTGGCAATCCAAGAAAAACAATTGCCGGAAATAAAGCTTGATATTTCTATGTTAAGACAGGTGATTACGAATTTACTTTCTAATTCTATCCGTTATACTGATGATAGCGGCCGGATAGAGATAAGTATCAGAAAAGAACCGTCTGGCAATGAAATGATTTATTCCGTAAAAGACGACGGCATTGGCGTTCCGGAATCTTTTAAAGATAAAATCTTTCAGAAATTTTCCAGAGCGGAGAACGCCATCAATAAGGCGCCGGACGGCTCAGGCCTCGGACTTTCTTTGGTTAAATCCCTGATAGAAATGTGGAAAGGAAAGGTTTGGTTTGAATCGCCGGCAATTTGGATTAATAAAAAAGGAGAAGAATATAAAAAAGGGTCGATATTTTCTTTTACTATACCTTTGATAAAATAATACGTAAGAAATAGCAATATTGTTTGCGCTTTACTCTACGGGGTTCAGGCGGAGAATAAAGTGTAGGCAACGCTATAAAATCTTACAATTAATATTATGAAAACAGTTTTGGTGGTGGAAGACGAAAAACCCCTTAATGAGGCAATAACCATGAAACTTAAGAAAAAAGGGTTTAATGTGTTAAACGTCTTTCTGGCAGAAGAAGCGATAAATATCTTAGAGAAACAAAAAATAAAAGTTGATTTTATCTGGCTTGATTTATTGCTGCCCCAGATAAGTGGCTTGGAATTTTTAAAACATATTAAGAATAATCCCGGATTTAAAAACCAAAAAATAGCGGTTGTTTCCGTTTCCGGCAGCTACGACACCATAGAAGCGGCTAAAAAATTCGGCATAACAGATTACATTGTGAAAAGCGAATACAAACTGGACGATATTATTGACAAAGTCGCTAATGAAATTAATAACAAGATAAATGCCAAACAAAAACAATAAAAAAATCCATAAAAAAATTTTGATTGTGGAAGATGATTTGCCAACCCTTGAAGCAGTAGCTCTTGAAATTTCTAAAAAAGGCATTCACGCGGATACCGCTTTGAACGGCGAAGAAGCCATAGAAAAGATTAAAAGGGAAAAATATGATTTAATCCTGCTGGACCTTCTTTTGCCGAAAAAATCCGGCTTTGAGGTGATTAAAGAGGTAAGAGCCGACGCCGCTTCCAAAAATATTAAGATTGTTGTTTTTTCGAATCTGGGGCAAAACGGCAACGTGGAAAAAGCCGTTGAATTGGGGGCCGATAAATATTTTATCAAATCAGACATCAGCATTAAAGATTTAATTGATGAAATTTTAAAAAACCTATGAATCCTCATTAACGGATTGTCGCGCGCAGATAATACATGCGCGCAAGCCCTGCGCTAAAATTCAACGGACTGTATAGTAGTATACATGCTTCTTGCCCCTCACTCTTTAACCGGGGCATAGTGTAATGGTAGCACGAGTCCTTTGGGAGGATTTAGTTCCAGTTCAAATCTGGATGCCCCGACAAAAAAAGAGCGAGGGGTGAAGGAGCAAGTAGACTGAGATTGGCCCGACCAATAAAAACATCCTTCTTCACCCCGTTAGAAATCAATCATTCGCAATTACTGAACGCAGTGCGAACCTTTTTTGAACAATCCGCCAATTGGCGGATGCCCTGACGGGCAGAAACCCGTCCCAGCGGCTCGCCGCCTCTCGGCGGACAAAGTCTGCAAAAATTTCTTTTTCTTTTAATGGGCGCGCGCAAAAAATCTTTTCTTTTAAGGAATCAATTTTTGCGGGCTTTGTCTTCCTGCTGACGCAGGAATTGCGGAAACGCTTTCCCACCCCCAGACGACGGGGCGGGCGGGCAAAAATTCCTTCCCCCCAAACCCCTTCCTTTTTGCCCGCCCGCCTTTGCCCGCTTTGCGGGCGAGCCGCCGATTTTTAGAAAAGAAAAAAGGTAAATGCCCTTGCCCCAACCCGCCCATACGCGGGCATTTGAAATTAAACTCCCCAAAATTCTCTTTACCCCGTTAGATAGCAAGCATCTAACGGGGTTTACATTATGAAAATAATTTTGTATCATAATTATAGATGAAGATTACTCTATACAAACATTCTATTACTCTAATACTACTATGTCAAGAGAGATTTCGCAAATAGGCAAAAATATAAAGAAATTAAGGAAACAAAAGGGCTTGTCGCAAGACCGGCTTTCTAAATTGGCTGATATTTCCTATAACACGGTGATAAAGCTGGAGTCGGGCGGTATCACCAACCCCTCAATAGACACGCTTCAAAAACTAGCCAAAGCCCTTAATGTTTCGGTTGATAGTTTATTGAAGTAAGAATATGAGCAAATCATTTACTATTCACGACTTGCCAAAAGAAGAACGGCCGCGCGAGCGGTTAGTTAAGTTTGGCGAACAGGCGCTCTCGGCTCAAGAATTATTACAGCTTATTTTAGGACGGGGTGTTGCCGGCGAATCGGTCGCAGTTACGGCGCAAAAACTATTAGCCCAATTTGGCAGTCTTCAAAAATTAGCCGAAGCAAGTATTGAGGAGCTATCCTCAATAAAAGGGATTGGTTTGGCAAAAGCCGCTCAAATAAAAGCCACCTTTGAAATTAGCCGTCGTCTTTCTACACAAGCCCCGACTTACAAAAGTAAAGAGCTTACCGACCCCGAAAAAGTTTATCGGCTGATAAAAAGCAAACTTAAAGATTATCACAAAGAACATTTTTACATCATCGTCCTTAATAGCAGAGGCCAT
>Ga0210051_1003266_pt1 | contig 16158 bp, 12 predicted proteins | sample CryGey092014_all_FD_185464 | JGI IMG/M metagenome (GOLD analysis project Ga0210051, IMG submission 185464) | Groundwater microbial communities from aquifer - Crystal Geyser CG23_combo_of_CG06-09_8/20/14_all (SPAdes) (version 2) | ecosystem: Environmental > Aquatic > Deep subsurface > Groundwater...
AACTACATCGGAAATGCGGTTGACACAGGAATGGGATACGCCCGCGCCTGCGATGTCTCTCGCGACGGCAATGACTTTTACCTGGCTTCCTACGGACATCCGCTACCGCAGCCAATGGCGTTGTACCGGTATCACAGCGACAACGGTTCCATCGGGCCGTACGTCTGCCGTCCGCAGGACACTCTTATGCGCGGCACCAGTCCCGAATCGATAGGTTGGAACAAGAAGACCGGTATCCTCTATGTCGCCGCCGGCCACCACGTATACAACTCTCCAACTGCAGAGTGGAGCTTCTACACGTGGTACGGGATGAATCCTGCGAACGGAGCCATCGTCGACAGCATCAAGTGGAACCGCGATCCGATGTTCTTGGGCTCGGGCGACACGCGACCCCGCGGCATCGCGTTCACGGCGAGCGGTGACACGGTCTATGTCGCATGCTTCGGCAGCGCGACGTACGGATCGGTCCAGCGGTTTATCCGCACAGGCACGGGTGTGAGTGAACAGGGCGGAACGGTTCCGGAGGGGTACGCTCTGGAGCAGAACTACCCGAACCCGTTCAACCCGACGACCGAGATCAACTTCACGATCGCGAAGTCCCAGCAGACAACACTGCGCGTCTATGATGTCCTCGGACGCGTTGTGGCTACACTTGTGGACGGCGTGACGGCGGCCGGTTCCCATGCCGTGACGTTTGACGCCGCGAAGCTCTCCGCAGGTGTCTACGTGTACGAGCTCGCGACTGCCGACGGCCATCGCATCAGCAAGAAGATGTCGCTGGTGAAGTAAGCATTCTATGTAGCCAGAGACGTTCATTCTACGAGGGCATCTGGCGCTCGCGCGTCAGATGCCCTTTTTGTTGAATGAGAGACACTCATCTATGACGAAGCGACTCCTCCCTCTCCTGCTCCTCCTCGCCGCTGCCTCAGCCCTCGCTCAGTCGCCCAAGCGCGAAATGCGGGCCGCATGGATCGCGACCGTCGCCAACCTCGACTGGCCTCACAGCAGGGGCGCAGCCCCGGAGGCACAGAAAGTTGACCTCGTCGCCACGCTCGACCGGCTCAAGAGCGCGGGCTGCAACGCTGTGTTCTTCCAGATGCGGACGGAATGCGACGCGCTCTATGTGTCTTCCTATGAGCCATGGTCTTACTGGCTCTCAGGACAGCAGGGTCAAGCCCCCTCCCCTCTCTACGATCCGCTTCAGTTCGCCGTCGATGAGGCCCACAAACGGGGGATGGAACTCCACGCTTGGTTCAATCCCTACCGGGCGAAATTGAACGGCATCGGAAACGACCATACCGTCTCAAGCCACATAACACAGACGCATCCATATTGGATCATCACGACCTCTGGAGGATACAAGCAGCTCGACCCGGGCCTTCCACCAGTCCGCGACTACGTCACGATGATCGTGACGGACGTCGTTCGCCGGTACGACATTGACGGGGTTCACTTCGACGACTACTTCTATCCGTACAGCGAATACGGGGCGTACCAGGATGATTCCACGTTTGCACACTACAACCGAGGCTTCACGAACCGGGGTGATTGGCGCCGCGACAACGTGAACCTTCTCGTGAAGATGGTCCACGACAGTATCCAGATTGTGAAGCCGTCCGTGAAGTTCGGGATCAGTCCGGGCGGCCATTACAGCGACACGTACAGCTCGATCTACTGCGATCCGAAAGCATGGCTGAACGCCCTGACCATCGACTACATCAATCCGCAGCTCTACTGGTCGGGGGACTTCACTTCTCTGTCCCAGTGGTGGGAGGCGCAGCGGAACGGCCGGCATCTCTATACCGGTCACGCAGCGTACAGTCTCACTCCATCGGTGATAGTGAGCCAGATCGCCTCCAACAGGGCCACGCCGGGAATTGCGGGAAGCGTCTTCTTCAGGGCCGACTTCGTCGGCGGCGCGCTTCTGGACAGCCTCCGCTCACACTACTACCGCCGCCCCGCACTCATCCCAAGGATGGAGTGGAAAGACACACTCGCCCCCAACGCGCCGCGGAACCTGTGGGCTGAGCAGACAGTGAGCGGGTCGATCATTCACTGGTATGCTCCTCCACCGGCCTCTGACGGCGATACTGCGATCCGGTATGCGGTCTACCGCTTCAGCCCGCCCTCGTCAATTCGCGATTTTGACGATGCTCGAAATCTCGTTGACCTCACGGGGACAACCTCAACAGAAACACCGACGCCCGAGCTCCCCGGAACATACTACTATGCTGTCACTGCACTGGACCGGAACGAGAATGAGAGTGCCCCGAGCACTTTCCTCTCCGTAGCACCGCCTCAGGCGCCGAATCTTGCGCCTTCACTTCTGGCGCCTGCGGACGCAGATACCGGTGTCCTCCCATCCTCAGTCACCTTCCGCTGGGGGAGAATCGCCGCGGCCGGTAGATACCATCTCCAGCTGGCAACCAGCCAGAGCTTTGCCGATGGAGTCTTCCTCGACGACTCCATTGTGGTCGACACGTCGCGAACAGTCGGTCCCCTGCCCCCCTATCAGATGATCTACTGGCGGGTCGCCGGTAAGAACGCCGGGGGTACCGGCCCGTTCTCCTCGGCCTGGAGCTTCCAGACGCGGATGACCACTCCTGCTGTGCCTGTTCTGGCGTACCCGGCAACGAATCCGATCAACGTACCTACCGACACTGTCTTCTCCTGGAACGCGGCTCTGTTCGCGACCAGCTATCACATTCAGATCACAAAAGATCCCGCTTTCTCAACGGTCAACGTCGATTCAAGCTGGATCGCCGACACGAGCTGCCGCGTGCGCGGACTGGAGGCGGGCAGGATTTACAGTTGGCGAGTCAGGGGAAGGAACTGGCTCGGCGCGAGCGGATGGTCCACGGTCTCCCGGTTCCGCACGGCATCCCCCTCGCTCGCCGAGGAGAGCACGAGTACCCCGGATCGATTCAGCCTGAGAGGGAACTACCCGAACCCGTTCAATCCCGCGACGACGATCTCTTTCGACGTGCCACGGAGAAGCCAGGTCACGTTTGAGGTATTCGACATTCTCGGCCGAAAGGTCGCCGAGCTTCTAAACAGCGAGGTTCCCCCGGGGAGACATTCAGTTTCCCTTGACGCCATCGGTTGGAACTCGGGAGTTTACATCTACCGAATGGTCACACCGGACGGCGTCTTCGTCAACCGGATGCTCCTCGTGAAGTGATTCTTCAGCCGCCGAGGCGGATGAAGAATCATCCTGAGGCCCCCCTTGGCAAGCCGAAGGATCTGGCGGGTCATCCTGAGCGCAACCCGCCGCGGCGGGCCGAGCAAAGCGAGGCTCACTGTCGCTCGTCCGCCTCTGGCGGATTCAGAATGACACGCGATCGAGATTGTCACATCATGGAACATGCGCATACACAATTCGATACTGCATGAAACGTATTCTTCTCCTCCTCTCTCTTGTAGCATTCAGTGCCCTCGTCGCCTTCGCCCAGTTTCCGAAGCGCGAGTTCAGGGGGGCGTGGATCGCCACTGTCTCGAACCTTGACTGGCCATCCAACCCTACCTCGTCGACCGATGCTCAGAAGGCTGACCTCATCGGCATGCTCGATAGGTTGAAGGCCGCCGGTTTCAACGCCGTAGTTTTTCAGGTGCGCCCTGAATGCGACGCTCTCTATGCTTCACCCTACGAGCCGTGGTCCTACTGGCTCACGGGTCAGCAAGGAAGAGCACCGAATCCGTACTACGACCCGCTTCAGTTCGCCGTCGAGGAAGCGCACAAGCGGGGGATGGAACTGCATGCATGGTTCAATCCCTATCGCGCCGTCGTGTCCGTTGGCTCTTACAGCCAGGCGGCTGGCCATGTCACAAACCAACACCAGGACTGGATTCTCGGATTCAACAAGCTGAGGATCCTCAACCCGGGGATCCCTGCGGTCCGGGACTACGTGACCATGGTGATCATGGATGTCGTCCGGCGGTACGATGTTGACGGGGTTCACTTTGACGATTACTTCTATCCATACGAGGGGATCCGTAACGAGGATGCCGCGACGTATGCACAATACAACCCCGGCGGCTTGAGCCTCGGCGACTGGCGGCGTGACAACGTGAACAAGTTCATCAAGATGGTCCACGACAGCATACAGCTTGTGAAGCCGTATGTGAAGTTCGGCATCAGCCCTTTCGGCATCTGGAAGAGCGGTACTCCGCCGAGGACGTCCGGCCTCGATGCGTATTCAGAGCTCTATGCAGACGCCGTCGCGTGGCTCAACGCGAAGACCATCGACTACGTCACACCGCAGCTCTACTGGAAGATCGGCGGACCGCAGGACTACGAGAAGCTGATGCCCTGGTGGGAGTCGGTCCGGAACGACCGACACCTCTACACTGGCCACATTCTCAGCCTCTCTGCGGCAGAGATCACAAGGCAACTCCGTTTCAACAGGGGGAACAGCGGTGTCAGCGGGAGCATCCTGTTCAGGGCAGGTATCCTCAGCGGAGCTCTCACGGACAGTCTCCGCTCGATCGGCTACGGCTACCCTTCACTCCTCCCGGTGATGGCGTGGAAGGACTCAGTTCTCCCCAATCCTCCCCGGAATCTTGCCGGCGAGGTTCAACCGGCGGGCGTCGCTCTGAAGTGGGATGCCCCAATCCCGGCCTCCGACGGCGATACTGCGTCCCGCTACGCCGTCTACCGCTTGGGCCATGTCCCGGCACCCAGCGAGCTCGAAGACGTCCAGAACATCTTCGCGGTGACGGGAACACCATCTCTCCCACCACCTGCCCCCCCGGCGACAACCCGATTCTTCTATGTGGTCACAGCACTCGACCGGAACTACAATGAGAGTGTCATGACGACACCTCTCGCGGTCGAGCCGGTCGCTGCACCCGCGATTGCGGCGACCCTTTCCTACCCCGAAGCGGGCGATACAAACGTGGCGACCCTGTCGCTTGCGTTCCGGTGGAACCGTCTTCCCATCCCCGTCTTTTATCGACTCCAGGTATCAAGAGACTCAGCTTTCACTTCCCCGGGAGTGATACTCGATATCCCTTCGATCACCGACACGAACTGGACGGCTACGTCATTACCAGGATACCAGAAGCTCTACTGGCGTGTCGGGTCAGGCAATTCCGGAGGGTCCGGTCCGTTCTCCGAGGTTCGCTCGTTCACGACCGGTCTCGCGGTACCTGTGCCGCCGGTCCTTGCATACCCGGCGACAAGTCCTGCGAACGTGCCGCTCAACCCGACATTTGCATGGAGCCCGTCGCCTTACGCGGACTCTTACGAGATTCAAGTCTCCCTCGACCCGACTTTCGCACAGCCAGACATCGACTCGAGCGGTATTTCCGACACTTCATTCGCCGTGGCGAAGCTTTGGAGCAACAGACTCTACAGCTGGAGAGTGCGCGGTCGAAATGCAGTGGGCTACGGGAATTGGACGGCGGGCTCGCGTTTCAGGACGATGGTGGTGAGCGCAGTCCAAATTGCGGAGAACATGCCGGAGCACTATGACATCCGTGCTGTCTACCCGAACCCGTTTAACCCGACGACGACTGTTGCGTTCGACGTGCCGCGCCAGGGCTTCGTGGCGCTGAGGGTGTACAACCTCATCGGCCAGGAGGTGGCGACGCTCGTATCATCCGACCTTATGCCGGGGGCGCACACGGTGATTTGGAATGGGCAAGGACAGCAGTCCGGCGTCTATTTCCTGCGGCTGACGACTTCGGAGGGGATGTTCACGAGGAAGCTCCTTCTGCTGAAGTGATTTATTGACCCGCCATTGGCGGGTCAATAAATCATCCTGAGCGAAGCGAGGGATCTCTCGAGGCCCTATCGGTACAGCCCTTGCTCCTTAATGTACGCCTCCACCTTCTCCGGCACCAGATAGCGGATCGACTTACCGGCGCGGACCGTTTCTCTCACCATCGTCGCCGAGATCTCAATGAGCGGTACCTCGACGAAGATCGCCCTATCAAGGTAAGGGGAATCTGCTGTCCGCGCTCCAGGGATCGGACGGTCCATCACAATCAGTTCCGCCTCGGAGAGGACGGCCTCAGGGTCCTTCCAGTCCCTGAACCCGAGGAAATTGTCGAGCCCGATGATGAGGTAGAGATCATCCGTGGGGAACCGGCGGTGCATCTCGCGGAGAGTCTCGATAGTGTACGAGACCCCTCCCCGTCTGACCTCGCAGTCGGAGACTTCGAATGCGGGGTTGCCCTCGACGGCAAGCTGGACCATCGCAAGCCGGTGCTTCGCCCCGGGAAGCTCCGCGGTCCCCTTGTGCGGCGGTGTGGCGGTTGGAATGAAGAGGACTCTCGAGAGTCCGGCTGATTCCCTCACCCTCTCGGCAACGATAAGGTGCCCGACGTGAGGCGGGTTGAACGATCCACCGAAGATCCCAATTCTCATTTTGTCCGACTCCTTTGTCGAGCTGTTGTCAAGCATCCTCCCCCGCGGCGGCACGCCGGACCTCGTTGAAGATCATCTCCGCTGTCCGCTGCCACGAGAAGAGCTTCGCTCGCTGCAGTCCCTTTTCCCGAAGTTCTTTCCGGCGAGCGTCCTGGCCCAAGACCGTCCGCAGCGCGCGGACGATTGCCTCGTTGCAAAGAGGATCGAAGTACTCTGCCGCCTCCCCTGCGACCTCTACAAGAGCCGGAGCCTCAGAGAGGACAACCGGCGTACCACATGCCATGGCCTCAAGAGGCGGGAGGCCGAAGCCTTCCCAGAGTGACGGGAAGACAAATGCGGCGGCGCCCCTGTACATTGACGGGAGGATGTCGGAGGCAACGTAATCGATGAAGAGGATCGGCGCATTCTCCGCCGCAGATTTCAGAGACGCGGCATGCCGGACATCGCCATGGCCCGCGATGACGAGACAGGTCTCGAACTCCTTCCAGGTGTCCCTGAACGCTCGAACCAGTCGATGAAGGTTCTTGTGGGGTCTCAGATTGCCAACATACAGAATGTACCGGCGGACGCCAAATCGTTCCGCCGCTTCGGGAGGAAGCGACCAGCTTTCCCCGTCCGTGGTAAAGACTGCGTCGTCATATCCTGCAGGGACGACAGATATCTTCGTCTCGTCGATGGAGTAGAATGACACGATGTCGCTCTTTGTCGCCTCGGAGTCTGCCGCAATACGTCGTGTACGCCCGAGCAGTGCAGGGACAAGGCGCCGGAAATTCCACTGCTGCCTTGAATGCTCGGCCGGGAACCGGAGCGGTGTAAGATCGTGCACCACCGTCACCATGGGGACTCTCGCTCCAAGCGGCCCCTCGGGCAGAGGGTTCAGAAGCACATCGGCGGAATCTCTCATGAGGAGACGAGGGAGCTCGGTCTGTGTCCAGAGCATCCGCAGTGCATGACCCCGGATGCCCCGATCCGGCCGGACAATCCGCGGGATACGCTTCACGCCCTTCAACCCCTCGATCTCGGCTGACGTGTAAACGGTGAGGTCTTCGCACATCCCGCTCAGCTCGCGGACCAGGTTCATTGCGAAAAACCCGAGTCCGGATGGCCTGTCGCCGATGATCGCTCCGTTGACTGCTATCCTCACGGGGCCTCTCCTCACCCGTACAGCTCGGCCGCCATGGCGGTGTACACCTCAAGCGTCTCACGAGCGCATCTTTCCCACGAGAAAAGCGCCGCCCTCTCCGTCCCCTGGCGTCGCAACTTGCGAACGAGCAGTGCATCAGTCAGCACGCCGCCAGCGGCCGCAGCAAGCTCCTGCGGTTCCCTGGTGTCGGCGTAGACGCAAGCGTCGCCGCAGACCTCATGGAACAGCTCATAGTCGGTGCAAACGACCGGGGTCCCACAAGCCATCGCTTCAATGAGCGGAATGCCAAACCCTTCGTAGAGGGACGGGAAAACAAACACGTCGGCGGCATTGTAGACATCGACGAGCCTTGCGTTTGGGAGAGAACTGATCTGTGTGACCGCACTTGCGATTTCCAGCTTCTCGATGAGGACTTTCTGCTCTGCTGAAAACTCACCGCCGACCTGCAGCAGATGGACTCGCAGCCCTCCCCTCAATAGAATGTCAACCGCCCTGAGGAGCGGATCGACGTTCTTTCTTCCGATGCACATGCCAACGTGAAGCAGCAGGTATTCACTCCCTGCCGGAAGATATCTGGAGCGCGCGGCCTCTCTTTCTTCACGCGGCAGGACTCTGTACTGTTCGTCTACCCCGTGGTAGACGACGCGGATGCGGTCCGGGTTGTAATCGTAGCTTCCCGTGATTTCCCTCTTTGAATACTCGCTGACCGCGATCATCCGGGCCGCCTTCAGAGTCCCCGCAAAGGCCCAGTCAAAGAACTTCATCCCCGGGCCGCGGTACGGCCACTGACGCCACGTGACCGGTGTGCCGCCGTGAAACGTGACAATCGTCTTTGCGGGGTCCATGAAATGAATGAGATGTCCATACGAGTTGTCCGCGACGTGATTCAGGTCCCCTTGGAGGAAACGTGACTTCAGTCCATAGTAATAGCGAAGAACGAGGAGCTGGCCCTTGCGGGCTGTAAGCTCCTGTTTCCCCACGCGCAGAGACACCGGCGGCAGGAGATACCGGTAGCGGACGGACCGCTCGGTGGCATCCCATCCGCCCGGGAGGATGCGCCGCAGCCCATCTGCGAGCCGGTCAGCGTAGACGATCTGGCTGAACCAGCGTTCCTCGTCGATGACGCGGAACAGACTGATCTTCATTTCGCAACGCCCCCGTCCCGGCGCTTCACGAACTGCTTCAGGACTGCCACATCCTCGTCCCGTATGCCGCGCAGGAGAAACGCGGCCGCCGCATACACGGCTGCCCCGGCAGCCCCCGCAGCAACCCATCCAGCGGGCGCCTTCAGCCAGTACATGACAGCACACGCCACCCCACCTGCAGCCACATAGACGAGAAGATCCCTTGAGACAAGCCGTTCGCGGAGGGAGCGGCAAATGAAGTAGAGCCCGAGGCCGGCGTTCAACGCTTCCGTGATCACGGTCACCACGCTTGCTCCCATGAGGCTATAGCGGGGAATCAAAAGGAAATTCAGCGACACGTTCACGGCGACGCCGACCGCCGAGAGGAGGATCAGCTGGTTCTGCAGGTGGATCGCCGTCATCGTAGTTATTGTGATGAACTCCACGAAGATGAACACCATCGCCCAGACGAGAATCTGGAATGCCGGAGCCGACGGTGCAAAACCGGGGCCGAGCGCAAGCCCGAGGAGTTCACCGCTCAGCATGCAGCCTCCCGCGGCAAGTCCGATCCCGATGAAGACGAGGAACCTGATGCTCTGGCGCACACCTCCGGCGACTTTCCATCGTTCGTTCACGTAGAGCGACGCCACCGCAGGCATCAAAGCCGAGCCGACCGCATCGGGGATGAACCCGAGCATCTCGATAATGCGGTACGGCGCACCGTACCAGCCGACCACGACGGCTCCCTTCATCGCCTCAAGCATCACTGTGTCAATGCGGAAACTTATCGTCCCCAGCACCACGATCGTGGCAAACGGAAACGACTCACGGAGAAGGCTCCTCCATCCTGGTACGTCCCAGCGGAGAGTGGGAACCACGAAGCGCCTCTTCAAAACGATGAACGCAAGGAGAAGCAGCACTGAGTTCGCAGCGATATAGGTGATGCCCACGGCGTAGATACCTGCGTGAAGGGCGAGCGCGAGGACGAGCCCGGCGAGCACCGCTCCCTTGTTCACCAGGTTGATGACCGCTTCGTACTGCATCTGCTGTTGAGCGCGAAAGACGCCGAAGAGAAGCCGGGCGTAAGCGTCCTGCATCACGGCAACACCGAAGAGGAAGATGACGATGCGCAGGTGAGAAGAGTAGCCGAAGATGAAGCTGCCTGCAATGGCGATGACAAATGCGATGACTGTGAGGAGCAACCGGAGTGTGACGGCCCGTGAGACAAGAAGCTGGACAGGGTGCCGCTGCTGGGCGATGTCCCTTATCACCGTTGTTTCGATTCCCATACTTGCCAAGACGGTGAAAAGAGCCCCGTAAGAAAGCCCAAAGCTCATTTCGCCAAAGCCAAGGTCCCCGAGGAGACGGGCAAGGATCATGTAGCTGACGAAGACAATGGACTTCGTGAGGACTTGCGAGGCACCGAGAAGGCTTGCATTGCGAAGGACGCGCTGTGTGGTTGTCATCCGGATTCCGCCTGTCAGCCGGGATCTGGGGGCGTCGTGCCGACGGGGCGCCGGATCTCACCCCTCAACCGGGCAACCTCACCCCGGTACGATTCTCGCCTCCCTTCCTCGCAAATCCGGCTCTGGTGTTTTCGGAAGGCGAGCTCCGTCGCCAGGCGTACATAGAGGTGGCGGTCGACGAACGGAGGGCACCAGTCATTCCGCCTCCGCGGCACGGGGATGACAGCCGCTATCAACGAAAGCAATGCCACGCGATCACTCCGGGATTGAAGAGTCGATCCAGATCTTCACCTGTTTCACCGCAGTCTGAGACCGTCTCGTGACCGCGATACGGAGCGGTCCGCTGCGGAACGTCTCGCCGGCGCGGGGGATCCGCCCCGCCTGCTCCACGACGAATCCTGCAATGGTATCATATCCGTCGGATTCGGCGACGACCTCGCCAAATCGTTCATTGAGCCGCCGCACGGTCATCCGTGCGTCGACGAGGAATCCGCCGTCCTGTGCTTCGATGATCTCTTCCGGTTCCTCGTCATATTCGTCGCGGATCTCGCCCACGATTTCCTCGAGGATATCCTCGAGCGTGACGATCCCCTCCACCCCACCGTACTCATCGATCACAAGGGCGAGGTGGATGTGTTGAGTTTGCATCTCCCTCAGGAGCGCACCGAGCCGTTTAGTCTCGGGGACGAAATACGCGGGACGGACGATGTCCTCGAGGACAATGACGTTCCGATGCTGAAGGAGCGCGAGGAGATCCTTTGTGTAGATCACACCAAGGACATTGTCGATGGTCCCGTCGTAGACGGGAACACGCGAATACCCTTCCTCAGCGAGGAGCTCCAGAAGTTCGTCCCGCGACGTGTGGATGTCGACGGCGAAGACTTCCGGCCGGGGGACCATGATTTCCCGAACCGTCATCCCGCGCATGTCAAGAACGCCGCGGAGAAGCTCTTCCTGGTAGACCTCGTCCTCGGAGCGACCTCCTGCCGCCCCTTCACCTCCACTTCTTTCTCCTGAAGCGCGACCCAGGAACGGGAGTCTTGCGATCGGGCGGAGAGCAAAGCCGGCCACGATTCCCGCCATCAGCGAAAGAGAGACGATTACAAGGCACTCCAGCATCAGCAATCGGCTCGCGGCTGATCTGTGCAACCCGAAACATCACCCGGGCGACTGCCCGGCGCTAAGAGGAACGTGATAGAAACTCCATGCCGTAACGCTATAAAGACTTCATCCAATCTAATTTACTCGACGGAACGCCGCAAAGCAACCCTCTTTTCAGTACTCCACGGCCTCAAGAAAGAGACCGCGGGGCGGCGCAGACATCCCGGCCCGCCTTCGATCTCTTGCCTCCAGGATTTCTCGAAAAGCATCGAGGGGCGTGTAGCCACGGCCGATGTTCACCATTGTTCCCACGAGGGCACGCACCATGCCACGGAGAAACCTATCCGCCCGAACCTCATAGACAAGTCTTCCATCAGCCTCGAACCACAGGGAGCTGCTGACAGTGCACCGGCGGTTTGCTTCGCCGTCCTGGACTCTCGCAAAAGAGCTGAAATCGTGCGTGCCGATGATTACCGGCGCTGCTCTGCCGAGGAGGCTCACGTCGAGCGAGTACCTCACGCACCACGCGGTGCGGCGACCAATCGCCTCGCGCCTGCGTGTGATGAAGTATCGGTACATCCGTTCCCTCGCGCTATATCGTGCGTGAAAATGTGCGTCGACCTCTTCAACGTCGTGGACGGCTACGTCTTCGGGGAGACGCGCGTTCAACGCCTTTTGCATGGTATGCGGATCAAGGTGGGTCTCGAGCTTCGCGTGGGCCACCTGGCCGCGTGCATGGACGCCCGCATCAGTCCGACCTGCGCCGATCAACGTCACGTCGTGACCCACGATCGAGGAAAATGCCGTCTGGATCACTCCCTGCACAGTGCGACCGCGCGGCTGCACCTGCCAGCCGACGAAATCGGTTCCGTCGTATTCTATCAAGAGCTTGAAATTGCGCATGGAGGAGCGGCTTCTGAGTGATTTGAGCCTTCCCCTTGTGTCATCGCGAGGAAGGAAGAGCGAAGCGAGACGGACGGCGCCCGCCTTGGCGGGCTTCGATCCGCAGCGGCGGACCTCGCAATGACATCCGCAGCGAGCGTCGGTCGCGCTGCTCAGTCAAGCGTCACAACGACAATCAGCACGATGCCCGGCGTTCCGTCGCCCCTCAGACCCGTCGGCGAGATGGAAGCCTTCCATCGCGATGCCTGCCGACCGGCATGGAGAGCGCTGATGACATGGTTCACGATGACTCCTGCAAGCACGAACTTTGTCGCGCTGAAGGCGGCATCGGCGTTGATGCGCATCGTCCGGTATTTTGCGCGCGAGGCGTCTGAATCCCACTGCCACCCGTATCCTGCAGCAGCATTATACACCTTCGAGAGCTGGCGATCCCGGAGCTTCTTAGCGTTGTAGTCGTACACACTGAGGTAATTGCCAACATCGACGAAGAACTGATCGTCTTTTCCTGCAGAGAGGACACCGGCGTGTTCCACGGCATGCGCCCGCGCGGCGGACTGTGTCCATCGCCCGTACCCGTCGACCGCCGCATAGCCCGACCACAAGACCGCTTCAGCTCCGAGGAAGACGAGGGCGGACCCTTCATCCTGCACGTAGTACTGCCCGGCGCCCGGTACGGCGAGAGACATGAGCGTAGCCCCGACTACCGAGCGTCTCCCCTGACCCTCCTCCACGTTCGTGGAAGAGAGCAGTCCCATGGGACTTTTCGACGGCAAGAAGGCGCCCGGCGCCAGCACCGCCGAGGCGTGCGCCAGCACCGCTGAGCCGTGCGCCAGCACCGCTGAGGCGTGCGCCAGCACCGCTGAGGCGTGCGGCAGGTGCTGCGCGCCGACCGGCGCCGCGACACAAACCAGCACCGCGAGTGCGACACGCCCAAATGACCTCATGCTTCTCCTCCTTCCATCATCAGCAAGCGAAACACATTCTTCCAGTCACCGTCGAAGACCTCCACACGCCCACCGAGGCGGAGCGACAGGTCGGCGAGCGTCCAATCGTCGAGAAAGAGTCCCTCGCCGTTCACGACATCCGGGGGAAGCAGCGTGAGGTCGCTCTTGCCGCGTCCCTTCAGAGCCTTGCAGAGACTCTCCCCCGAGAGAAGTCCGGCAACAGTCACGCTCCTTCCGAACAATCGGTTCGGCACCGTCGCCAGATCCACCGAGAGACCTGCAATCCCGTTGAGCCGATTCAAGACGACATTCTTCATGAACCCGGATGCGAGCTCCCCGGTTGCGATGGTCATCGACCTCGGAGCCAGGATTCTCTTCGGGAATCGACGCGACGCGCGCGAGAACTCGTCAAGGAACAACCGCACCATCCCCACGCCGTTCTCAATTTGCGGGTATCCATCATAGAAATCAACTCCCGGGAACCTCTCACCTGCCATGAGGTAGAATTCGTCCGAAGGATAGACGAAATTCCTCCCCGATGCAGCCCGGAATACACGCTGCCATCCCTGTGTTTCTTGAAGAATCCTCCGGGCCTCGGCCTCCGACGGCCTCCTCAGGCCCTCCAGCCTATCCCGGTGTTCCGTGAGGCCGACCGGAACCACTGCAAGCGAGATGACGGACTCGCGGAGCGCCCAGAGATCCATCACCGTTCGTTCAAGCGAGTCACCGTCGTTGAAACCGGGACAGAGGACAATCTGCGTGTGCATCCTGATGCCGTTCCCGGCGAGGAATTTCATTTTGTCGAGAATCCGATCGTCCTTCTTCAGACGCATCAGGCGTCTGCGCACCGCGGGGTCGGTCGAATGGACCGACACATACATAGGAGAAAGGCGCTCCTCCGCGATGCGCCTGAGTATCGCAGGCCCGGCGTTCGTCAGGGTCGTGTAGTTGCCGTACATGAACGAAAGCCGATAGTCGCCGTCCCTGACATAGAGGACGTCCCGAAGTCCCTTCGGGTTCTGGTCGACGAAGCAGAAGACGCAGTCGCTGCCGCAGCGGATGACCGCAGATTCCTCCGGGATGATTCCGAGAGTCTCCTCCGGCTCCTTCTCGATCTCGAAGAGAGTAACCGCGCCGCGCCGCGAGACTCTTGCTCCGATGAGCGCTTCGCTCTCGCGGAACTTGAGGTCGATCTCGTCGGCGACTTTCCGACCGTTGATCTCAAGGATCTCGTCCCCGGGCAGAATCCCCAGCTCGGCGGCAATGCTCTCGGGTTCGACAGCCTTCACCTTCACGACTCTCTCCCCTTCTCCCCTTCCCGCTTCTGCAACCAGCCGCAAGCCGCACCGCCGGAGTAACCATCAATGACCACAGGCACGATCTCGTTCTCCAGCGCGGCATCTGCATCGACCCGGACGCGAAGATAGTTTGGCGCCAGGCCGAACATCGCCGCCCCATCCTTCGAGTAGTCGCTCTCCAGAAGGACGGGAAGCACCGAACCGACGAACTTGAGGGCGAATTGCTTCTTCTTTTCCGCGCCGAGCATTCTCAGCATGGCGCTCCGCCGGGCCCTCTCCTCCACGGGCACGACCCGTCCCATCGCTGCGGCAGGCGTATTCTCGCGCTCTGAGTAACTGAAGACGTGGAAGTAGGATGCGGGAAGCTCGCTGAGGAAGCGATGTGTTTCCTCGAACTCATCGACAGTCTCCCCCGGGAATCCGACGATCACATCGACGCCGATCCCCGCCTGCGGAAGGTGGGAGAGGACGGCATCGACGCGGTCCCGGTAGAATTCCTTGCGGTATCTTCGCCGCATCCTCCCAAGGACGGAATTGCTTCCGCTCTGGAGAGGGATGTGGAAGTGGGGGGCGATCCTCGACGACCTGCTCGCGAGCTGCAGGATCTCGTCTGTGAGCAGGTTCGGCTCAATGGAGCTGATGCGGAGGCGACGAAGGCCTTCAATCTCCTCAAGCCTGCAAAGGAGGTCATGGAAGCTCCAACCCGACGTTCTGCCATAGTCCCCCACGTTCACGCCGGTGAGAACGATCTCCTTGTATCCTCGCACGACAACCGCCCGCGCGCGGTCCTCCACGGCCCCGGGGCTTTCACTTCTCGACCTCCCGCGCGCTTGCGGAATGACACAGTACGAACAATTGTAGTCGCAGCCGTCCTGGATCTTCAGGAACGCGCGCGTACGCCCACCAAAGCCGCTCGAGTCCGCTCCCCAGAAGTGCGTGTCGTCACCCGGTGAGACGAGAACAAGCGGGACGTCGCGCCTGCGGAAGTCGGTGATGAGCTCAAAGAGGCGGCCTTTCTCCCGGGAGCCGACAACCGCATCGACGCCGTCGAGCGACGCTGCCAGCTCGGGATGAAGCTGCGCATAGCATCCCGTCACCACGATAAAGGCGTCCGGCGCCCGGCGGCGGATTCGCCGGATGACCTGACGGCACTCCCGGTCGGCACTCCCCGTCACACTGCACGTGTTAATGATCCACACGTCGGCATGCTCACCGTCAACTGCGAGTGCAAAACCGTTCCGGGTGAAGGCGGCAGCGACGCCGGCGCTCTCGGCATAGTTCAGTTTGCAGCCGAGCGTGTGGATCCCGACGGTCTTCATTCTTTCCTCGGAGGATTCCTTCCCTTGTACAACTGCAGCAAGCCCCGATACTGAAAACCTGGCAGATCTCATGGACCTGCCAGGTTCTCCAGACAACGGATCGATGCTGCCTGCGGTGCCCGGACGCTACGAGTCGACGGGAGGATTCGCCTCAGGATTCGGCCCGGGATCCCCTTCGGTTGCCTCCTCTGACTTTGCCTCCGGAGAAGCCAGCGAGTCGGCCGCTGCCGGCGATTCAGCAGCGGGCTGCTCTTGAGCTGGCGCTGCTGCAGCGGAATCGGACGGTACTTCATCCGTCTCCACCCCGGGAGCCACTTCCACAACATCCTTCATCGTCACAGGCGTGAGCCGATGCTTCCGTGAATACTCGTCGACGAGTTTCTGCTCCTTATCCCTCAGGTATTCAAGGACCGAGAGGACGATCTTCTTGGAGTCGGCATCAAACTCGATGACCTTCAACGGAAGTGCGTCGCCCACCTTGAACGCGTC
>Ga0210051_1003267_pt1 | contig 16157 bp, 31 predicted proteins | sample CryGey092014_all_FD_185464 | JGI IMG/M metagenome (GOLD analysis project Ga0210051, IMG submission 185464) | Groundwater microbial communities from aquifer - Crystal Geyser CG23_combo_of_CG06-09_8/20/14_all (SPAdes) (version 2) | ecosystem: Environmental > Aquatic > Deep subsurface > Groundwater...
CCTAGATTATTAGCAGCAAGCATAGCTATTCTGTTTTTCAAACTTTCATTTTCAAAAAAATTAACTAAGCTGGTTTCTTTGTTTGCCATAATATACCTTTTACGTTTTTATGTTATTTTATAATGTTTTGTTTTAATCAAAAATCTCTCAATAGAATAAATAACCACGATTCATTTCGGCGCGGAATAATAAAGTATTATTCTAATTGTTTATATTTCCAATCTTTTTTTAGTTTTATTGTGTTTTTAGTTGTAATACTAAGTCTTTTTTGTTCTATTATAGTTATTTCATTTATAAATGGAAACTCTGTTTTAAATAATACATCTACTTTATTTAGATATTCTTTTACTGCAGTATATACACGTAAATTAAGTTTTTTTTCTGATCCTTTAATTATTTTATTTTCATTATCTATACTAATTCTAACATTATTTTTTGCTACAGAGATTTTATTACCCTTTATAAATTCTTTGATCTTTTTTAATATCATGATAGAATATTCCTTTGTATGTATAATATTTAAATCCATGATATAGTTATCTATAATTATAGAGGATAGTTTAATATTTTATAAAGTAATTAAGAAATTACACATATTTTTGAATTTATTTTTTAATGATTCTGTTATTATTCTTAATTTTCCGTAATGTTTTATATTATATTTATATCTAAATACACTTATTACTTCTTTTGGATCAACAAGTTTTTTCTTCCACGCTTCTTTTGTTAATTTCCATGTTCCTCTTTTTGGATTATCTACAAAATTAAATTCTTTTAAATAAGATAAAGCCCAGGATATACGATATTCTATTTCAGATAAATTTTGTCTATTAACATGTTGTATATTTAATATTTCTTTATCAAAAGAATATAATTCTATTAGTTTAGTATAAATTTGTTTAAGTGTTCCTTGTCCTTCTAATACCCTTAGTGTACATAATATAGGATTCATTAACTCTTGAAATTTTGGTGGTTTACTTTTACAATAACTCATAGATCCTTTACTCCTATTACAATATTATTTTCTATCTTTATTAATTTGTTTTCTTCTATTAATATAGAATTTAATATACAGCTTTCATCCCATCCGCGACTGGATTTTTCGTCTCCATATCTATCATAAGGGCTAGTTTTACCACAAACCATACACACCCAAGTATAATTTTTAGGTGAAAATCTTTTCTCGTTCATTTAAAACTTTATTTCCTTCTTCATGTATTTTTGTTATTTTTTCATGTAATAGAATTTTAAATTCTTGTGATTGAAGTACCATATATGTAGCTATAGTATATAATATAGAACTATTTACATCTAATTCCTTATTATCGTCTACTCTAGGAATAACTAGTTTAGGATTTAATCCTAGTCCAGAATCAAATAATATAGCTGAGTCGTCTCCTTCTAATATTATTTTATTATCTTCTATTTTACTCATTTTTAGTTAGTCATAACCTCTTTATGTTTATTTTCATTATTTATTAAATATTTCAGTATGTTATCTGAATTAACATAATCAAAATATTCATGATTATCTTTTCTTTGTTTAGGTATAATTAAAACATCTTTATCAGAAAATTGGGTGTTATAGAGTTCCTCAGCTGGAAGACAATCACTGTAGGGTTCCTCAAATAGATAATCACATCCAAATTTATTACGATGGACTAGAAAGTTTTTTCTTGTTGATATCCAAATGCCAAAACTGGCTTTTTTTGAATTGATTCTATATAAAAAACCATTTTTAAATTTTGTAGTCAAACGATCTTCCATAGTAATTTCTCCTTTTGAGGGTATCACTATAGCATAGATCTAATATGATATGTATTATACTATACTATAGTGATGTTTTAATTAATTAAACTATTTCTCTTTAGTCTTTTCCGTCTTTTTCTTCGGAACGGGTTTATTTACCTTTTTTACCTTATTTTGTTTGCTCTTTCCTTTAGCCATGTTGTTAAATCACCCCTTTCATTAATAATAATAAAGTAACAATAGTTTTTATTCTTTAATTTCTAATGTTACACTTACTAAATGATCAACTCTATCTTCTATTTGTCTAATATAATGACCATATATATTCCACATTTATATTTATTCTGGAAATCTATCAATAAATTATTGATTTTTATTTCTATTTTTTCTCTTTTTTCAAGCATTTTGTTCATTGAAGGGTCCTTTTTTGAATGATTTTTTTACTTAGTCAAGATATTAATGTTGTGCTATATTATATAATATAAATATATACTTAACTGTCATATTATTATATCATCAGCAATAAGCAGTTATCTTATTTATCCTGTCTTTTTCAATACCCATGGACATATATTATATATACCATTAATATAAATATAAACAACAAAATTTCCCAGAAAATATTAATTATCTTTGGCGTATTGTTCTTCTTTTGTAACCTATAATAATCATTATTTTTGATTTGTCAAGTCAATTTTGGATTTAAAAGTATATTTATTTCTTTTTCAAAATTAATTCCTTTTTCAGCACTTTCTTTCCCACCAAAAACTGTTTTAGGGTGTGAATATAGGCAGCGAGGGGGCCTTTTCGGACGACTGATCAAGTCATCCTAATCCACACCCTTACCTTTCGGTTTCGACCTGAATATATAATAACTATTATTTTTGATTTGTCAAGTTATTTATTGCAAATTAAATAAAAAATATTCCTATAATATAGAGGTTACATTAATCATGGTCGTATTAATATTTTTATCTCGTAAATTATTATTACCACCCACAATAAAATAAGTCATAGGTTTTAAAATCACCAAATTTATAGAGATCGGGTACCAGTATATAGAGTGTGTATACATTTATACACATTTTTATTATAGCCCCTACCCCCTTTACATTTTTGGGGATCGGGCTATAAAATTGCCACTCCCACCGCAAATTAGCAGTGCGGCTTGTGGTGGATTAAACTCGACCCCCCTCTCATCCCGCCTGATGATGGGGGTAATTGCCCAAAGCTCATTGGGAGCAAAGAGCACAAGAGCCCCGCAAAGGGGCAGAGGAGGAAAAATGGAGAATAGAATTGATGGTGAGTATGATGAAAATTGGATAGTGTTTAAAAAGAATTGTGGGGAGATATGGGGTCAGAATATCTCTACCCATACATGGAAGGATCGCAGTTATTCGGCGGTCCTAATAGGGAAAATATCTTTAGAAGAGGCCACCTTGAAGGTGGCTGAGTACAAGCGGGAGCGAGAGGCTGAGGCTCTAGCAAGAAAAAAGGAAAAAGATAAACAGGATGCAAGAGCTGAATGGGTTAAAGGACTGGCAGGAAAGAAATTTCACAACCTTGAGATCGATTCCTTCGGTAATGTTGTTGATAAAATAGGAAACATTCTATTTTCTTTACCGAGGAATCCAATAGACAATGTGGAAAGCTGGATTAAGACCCAGCTTGATCACTTATTAGAATTTTATGAATAACAATTAACAGCCAAACACCCAGGCTTTGTATGGGTACAACCTTTCAACAAAAGGAGGTGACTTATGGAGGCGATAGCCTCCATTGACAAAAGAACTTGGTGTTTGTTAATCCATCTCAATCCAATAACCCCATGACCTACGGTTGAACCGAGATTATACCACAAAATTTCATTAGGCTACTGTATTACGCTGGTTTAATAAACCCACCGCGGATTAGCAGTGCGGCCTGTGGTGGATTAAACTTGACCCCCCTCTCATCCCGCCTGATGATGGGGGTAATTACTCAGAGCTCATTGGGAGCAAAGGGCACCAGAGCCCCGAAAAGGGGCAAAGGAGGAAGAAATGTTAAATATAAGCAATCACAATAGTAAAAACTGGTCTAATGACCAAATAGAAGCCGCTCTTAAAATGAGCGGCTGGGATAAAATAGTTGATATCGAGTTCCCCAACGTTAACCCAACGTGGGGGACATTTGAGGTAAAATGTGCCGCGGCATCTGTGGTTTATGCCGCAAACAAAATTGTAGAAAAAAACTCTAAAGTAGCCCACGTTATGGGCGAAATGGGGATGACCATGGAGCTCGTAAGAAGATTACAAAAAGACGGATGGACAGTGGTCCATTCAACAACAGAAAGAATCACCGAGACGGGCAAAGACGGGTCGATTACCAAGCTATTCGTCTTTAAACAGTTCAGAATATATAGCAACGGCGGGCTGGTTCACACCTATGCTACGCCGTGTATAAGAATGCGGTATTGGTCTGAAGGGGATGACGCATTCGAGTACGAGGTGCAAAACTTGTGTACCAGAACTGGAAGACCGTGCATCAACGGAGCTTTCGACGATGGAGACGGAGCAGGAATTGATTGTGATAAGTTCGGACCATACTCGCCGAATTCGGGCTGGTGTATACATTTCCAATGACGAGTGGTTTTGTTCCCTGTCATCAATGGGCAAAGCCACTATTTTCGTTAACAATTAACAGCCCCACACCCAGGCTTTGTATGGGTGTAACCACCAAACAAAGGAGGTGCCTTATGGGGGCAACCGCCTCCATTGGTAAGAGACAATGGCACTTATTAAACCATCACAATTCAATAATCCCATGACCTGCGGTTGAACCAAAGTTGTACCATAGAACCAAATCGGATTATTGGATTGCGATGGTTTAATAAACAGCCCAAAACGCATTCCGCGCATAGGGCATAACAGCCTGAAAAAGGCATAGGAGGAAAAAAATGGACGTAAGATTCGTTTTCAATGATGTTCGTAAGAAGCACCAGGAATCTTTGGTGCTTGGGCAGGCCACTACTATCAGTGGGGCATGTCAGATGGTAATGGATGAGGGAATGGATGATGAAAACGACCTTCGGGACATTGTCCCCAACGGAAAATACTTTTTCGGTGGGCTAGAGATGAGGGTGTAGGATGTAACCATTGACTCTGCCCATCAACAGAAATGGTGGGCAGAAGTGAGTGGTTAACATTAAAACAAAAGAAAGGAGGAAATATGTTTGAAATAATTACTCTTACCGCAACCATTCTGTCTATGGTGGGTGGTATTTTAAACGCAAAACAGGATATACGAGGGTTCTATTTATGGATTCCGTCGAATTTAATTTGGATAGTAGCAGATTTCCATAAAGGAATTTATTTCCAGGCTCTATTGTTCTTATATTATTTCGGCACAGCTGTCTATGGAGTGTATGCTTGGAAAAAAATTACCTACAAAAACCAGGTTGATAATAACATCAACGAGTTTTTGCGAGGATATCAAGCTGGATGGCAAGATGGGGTTGCTACCTCGCAAGATTTTAGATATTAAACCTTTCTATACCGCAGATTAGCAGTGCGGCCTGCGGTGGATTAACTCGACCCCCCTCTCATCCCGCCTGATGATGGGGTTACGGAGAAAAAAATGTGGATATTAACGAAGAAAATGACAGTAAAAGAATTTGACGAGTTAATAAAATGTCCAGGGTGCGGTGGAAAACTAGTCTTAAAGGAGGGTAAGGCCAGATATAACTCGTGGTTTGAAATGGATTTTCGCACATTCTACAAGATGTGTGAAAATTGTAAATTCGTAACCCCACTACAAACGGAGTGATAAAACTAACAGCCTTATACCCAGGCTTTGTATGGGTGCCATCCTCTAACAAAAGGAGGTTTTCCAAATGAAAAAGCATTACGTCGGAACGCTTTTTGGTCCTAAAGATGGTTATGGGAGCAATCAGGAAGAGCATAACACGCTTTTCCTGATTGCAAAGGAACGCGGTGAAGAAAAAACCGAGGTAAACAGAACATCGAGGCCCCTCAACTACGTGTATAAACGCGTAAATGGAAATATTCTTCGCCGTCGTCGTTCGTTGTAGGATGGACACCGTAGAAGGAGCCAAAAGCTCCGATATCACATACCAGCCCGATTGGCTCGCTGAAGGTAGGGCAAACCCCGCCACGCATACCTAATAAGTCGTGGCAATTCACATTACAAACTATCAGAAAGGAAAAAGAAAATGAAAACATTATTCAAAAACGGTGATGCAGTGAAATTTGCACTAACAACTGGACAGGAACTAATGTTTGAAGGGACATTTTGTTGTATTGGTGTATACCAAGACATCGTCATAAAAGTGTCTAAAAAGAACATGGAGCAACTAAAATACGTGGCCACAGATGGCAAGGTACGGATTAAACCAGGCCTCGTCAAATTCGCAGACCCATTGTTGAAGTACCAACGGGAAAAAGAATTTGAAACCAAAAAAATATTCCTTAATGTATTTCGCGGGCCAAAAAAACAGATGAAAAGAGAAAAAACAAAAAAACGACCTACAACCTTATACAAAATCACGATATAGGAGGGTGTAATGTTTAATTTCTTTTTAGGAGTCCTATTCATTTTGGGACTCATCTTGTCTGGGGCGGAGTTTGATAAACTCCCAATCCTGAACATTATTGGCTTATTGCTATTTGTAGGTTCAGGATTAATGGCGATTAGAAAATTTAGGAGATAAGAAACTAAAATACAAATAAAACATGAACAAAAAACATGCACAGAAAACAATTTATCCTATTAACTGTACCAAACCAATTACGTTCTATTGATATCATACAGTCCTAAAGATATAATTCCATGCTTTAGGACTGATAGATATCAATAGGACAAGACCTAAACATTATAAAGGAGGAAAAAATGGTAGAAATAGTTTATTTGGGTAAATACTGGGAAAACAGAGTAAAAACCGTATCAGAAATATCAAAAAAATACGGTTTTTCAGAACAGACTATTGAGTTCTGGGATACAAAACCATGTGGTATTATATCTTTAATTACCACAATGGAAGAAAAAATAAAAGAAGCGGAAGAAACGCTTCAAAAATTCATAAATAAGGAGTATGCCTCATGATTTTAAATTTTAGTGGGGCATACAGGTTTTTATCAAATTTTTGGAATTGTGGAATATGGATGAAAAGAGAGGAAAACAACATTTTATTTCATAGTTCTGAAGCTGTATATCAAGCTATGAAAACATTAACAGTTTCAAAACAGGATGAAATTCGCTTGGCCAAAACTCCAGGCAATGCCAAGAGATTAGGTAAAAAAGTTACTTTGAGACCAGATTGGACAACTGTAATAGTAGACGGAAAAACTGTCCAGTTACTGGCTATGGAAATAGCGGTTATGGAAAAATTCAAACAAAATCCACAACTCAAAGAACTCTTATTTAAAACCAATGGAAAATATCTATTAGAGGGAAATTATTGGCACGATAACTTTTGGGGGGAATACCAATGCCCTTCCTGTAAATCAAAAACAAAAGGTCAAAATAACTTGGGCATTATACTCATGGCTTTAAGAGAAACTTTAAAATAAAGGAGATATAAAATTGGTTACCCTACGATAATTAAAGTAGAAACAGTGTGTTTACAGTGTGGTATTGTGATTGAAAATAAAAAAAGGTACTGCAAAAAATGCAAATGTATAATTCACAATTTTAATGTTAGAAGGGATGGATGGGGAAAATTCATGCCTTTTGAAGTTTATAAAGAGTCCACCATAATAGCTGCAGGGAAAACATTTGAGGATATAACAAATGACCCTGTGGTAAAAGAATTAAAAACAAAAGGAGAAAAGTTAGTATGGTGTAATGTGATTACAAACCAAGGTGGTTTTATTGGTAAAGTAAATTTTTAATAAGGAGGTATATATGATTTCTGATTATTTTATCAAAGCAAAAAAAGATGGTTCTTTATTAAAATGCAAATTTTGTAATGCACCAATATGGTATGACCCAGCTTCCAGAAGATATTATGATATAGGAGGAAAAACATATCATGTACAAAACTGTAATAAAAGAAAGGCATATTATACACACAGAAATAAATTATATGTAGAAAACCGCAAACAAAGACGACGGGATTCCTGGTTACAGGAAATGGATAAAGAAGAATGCAAACAAAGACTTCGTAATTATTGGTTAAGAAAACAGTAATTTTATATTACAAACCATCCACAGTAAAACACTCAAAAACAAAGAAGGAGAACAAAATGAGACAAGCTACTGTTGAACGTATGGTTGAATATGATAAAAGCGTAACAGTGTTTAAATCCATCAGAACCGACTCAAAATTTCTTAAATTAGAAGATTGGGAATTACGTTTTCTTCATTCATTAAATCATGAACTTATTACTGTAGCTGTAGAAGGGGACGAGCGTAACAAAACCATAACCCCCCATAAATTTGTGATTTCACCAAACTATGTGTTTTGTGTAAATGTACGAACAACTTATGATACACAGCTATTTAAAATCCCTGGAGAGTATTTTGAATCTTGTAGAAATGTATTGTGGACAAAATTTCCAAATTACAATTTTTATGTACGTTGGATGGTCACAAAAAACATGAGTACGGGGCAACTTGTAAAATGGGAAAGACAATCCAACATCGGGGATTATGATGATGATGGTAACATTAATCCCAAAACGAAGCAAATGATGTTAATGACCATCAATAGAAAAGCAGTTAGTACCAAAAAAGGACGATTACTTTTTTCAGAAAAAGAACTTGAAATAGCAGCTGATGATATGCAAGTAAAATTCTGTTTATTTACCCTTGAAAAACATATAAGAGTTAACTCAATGAGCTGCATAGCAAAAGGACTAATACCTTTACTAAAGAAAATTCATCAAAAACAGCAGGAATAGAGTTCTTTGCGCCAAGCACCCAGGCCTTGTATGGGTGCTATTTTTCTAATAAAAGAAGTATAAAACATGCACTTACCAGATATTCATTCTAATGATGACCCAGCAGATAAACACATACCACTTAATAGGTGTATGTGGTACTATGACAAATATTCTTCTTACCAATACTCACAACACCTTAATCCAGAAGAATTACTACTTGTTAAAGATTCCTTAACACATTTTTATTTAATTACAAAAAATTCAAATAATAAATATCCAGCAAAAATACTTGAGGAGGAATTAAATGAATGTATCAATCAATTGGTGGATAAATGATGGAACAATCAACCTAACCATTAAAGATTCTAAAACACGAAATTACACATATCATGTGGATGCAGCAATGATTCCTGGGTGGTTAAAATTGATTAAAACAAAACCTGGTAAAACATTCAATGAAATTAAACAGCACGGCAAACTAATCAGAATAGGAAAAATTTAAAAGGAGGATTATGATAAAACAAGAATTATTCATACTTTGGGATGAAAAAGATGGCTATCAAAAGAATAAAATATATCTTGATTATGAAAGTGCTGACATAGGCTTACATGAAAATTATACTGATTATTGGATAAATAATGGTAAAGCAAAAGTAGAAAAAATATATGCTGTATCCTATACCAAACACAATTCAATAATCCCATAAACTGCGGTTGAACCGAGATTATACCACAAAATTTCATTAGGCTATTGTATTACGCTGGTTTAATAAACCCACCGCAAATTAGCAGTGCGGCTTGTGGTGGATTAAACTCGACCCCCCTCTCATCCCGCCTGATGATGGGGGTAATTGCCAAAAACAGATTTCCAGCATATGGTACAAACGCCAGAAATGGCAAAAGGAGAAGTTATGAGTAGAATTAACAGTACCAATTTGGTAGTTCTTACTGGATTCGTTGGAAATGACCCTTTTGTACATACCAACGGAAATTCAACGGTTGCAAATTTTTCTCTGGCCCTAAATCGAGGTTGGGTGGATGAACGTGGTCAAAAACACGAAAGAGTGGATTGGATGAGAATAGTGGGCTTCAACAACACTTCCGAAATCATCAAGAATTTCGTGAAAAAAGGTCGTCATGTAATGGTCACTGGAAGTCTACGCACGAATGAGGACTATGAAACTGATGGTTCTTATTCAGACGGAAGAGGAAATTGGCTTCCTTTAACCTGGCAAAATGGGCAACGTATAAAGGTGCGCCAAAAAGGTGATACTTATGTTGATGCCAGAAAAATCGAATTTATGGATTCCAAAATTCAAGAACAAATTCAATCCCCTACTCAAGCCACTGTTTGTGCTCAACCTTTGGACGATTTGGTTACACAAGAAGTAAACCTGTTTCCTGGTGTCTCTGGTATTTAATAAATCATTAAATTACTACAATGCACAAAATATCGTACAAGAAAGGTGGTGGTTATATCAAACTCCATATTAAAATCCAATGAACTTCTGATTATACAAGATATTTATTTAAAACCAAAATAGTGATATTGGACAAAAAACCATATATGAACTACAAAATCATAAAAATATTTAATAAAGGAAAAAAACAATGTTTATAAAATTGTTTTTATGGTTTATACAGGGAAAATCCATGGTCAAATATAGTAGATTCAACTGTGGGTAATGTGGAAAATGGCAAAATATACCTTTTGAAATACCAAAATATAAGGATAAAGGATATAATGTCGAAACATTTTGCTTATGGTACTGCTGCAATTGCTACCGATGCTGTTAGTATTACTCAAAACACTACATAGGAAAATACATATGAAAGTAATAATAGCTGGTGGACGTGATTTTAATAATTACACTTTACTTAAGGAAAGATGTGATTACTATCTTCAAGAACAATCTAATGTTGTAATCATATCTGGAGCAGCTAAAGGCGCAGATACTCTTGCCATACAATATGCTGATGAAAAAATGTACGAACGTATTATTATGCCTGCTAATTGGGATAAATATGGTAAAGGAGCTGGGTATATGCGCAACATAGACATGGCCAATACAGCAGATTCCCTCATTGCCTTCTGGGACGGTAAAAGTAAGGGCACATCACATATGATAAACACAGCAAAAGAAAAAGGACTTGACTTTCGTGTTATACTATATTAATACTAAATAACTAACACCACTTAAAAGCTTCTCCTGAACAGCCCACCCAGTGCTCTGCTTCTCATTCACAGAATTTTTGGTCGGTTGAAAAAGAATCAATACCAGAAAGAAAGGAAAATCAGTATGAAAGAGATTATCGGCAACTTGATAACAATGGCATTACAACACAAATTCGACGTCATAGTCCACGGTTGTAATTGCTTCTGTATAATGGGAGCTGGAATAGCAAGACAAATAAAAGAAATCTTTCCTGAAGCTTATTTGGCCGACAGGAAAACAACTCCAGGAGACATAAAAAAATTAGGATGCTATTCAAGAGCAAAGAGCAGCCCACAACTTGGGAATATCACAGTCATTAACGCCTATACCCAATACAACTACAACAAATACAGTACTGCAATCGTCTATATCGCAGTAAAAAAAGTCTTCGAAAAGATAAACCAAGATTTCAAAGGCAAAAAAATAGGAATACCAAAAATAGGCACTGGATTAGCAGGTGGTGATTGGAAACAAATATCCAACATCATAGAAAAAGCAACTCCAGACATAGATATAACTGTAGTTAAACCAAAGTAAAAATGGTCTGGTTTGGTGGCTTCTCAGACACCGAAATTTGATAGACAAACAACCATAAAAGAAATGGTCTGGTTTGGTGGCTTCTCAGACACCGAAATTTGATAGACAAACAACCACAAAAGAAAAGGAAGAAAACAATGGAAAAATTCATGACGTTGAAAAATGAAGTTTGTATCTATGGCCATAAAGAAATTCCAGAAAAACTAGTAGCCATAGTAAACGAAATCTTAAAAGACGATGAAACAAAGAAAAACTATAATGTAGCCTCCCTGGTATTCAGAACAGACGGAGTACCTACTGGGTACACAGGGAGAAGCGGCCTAGACTCAAAATGTATCAGTATCAACATGTTGGAAATATGGAAAAACATGGCAGAAGTATTGAAAAACACCGACAAAAAACTGAACGCATATGCGGTGATTTGGCACGAATTATTAATGACATTTCTGCATGAAATCCACCACATGGGCCTCTTTGAACCAGAACTACAAGAATTCTATTTCAAAGAGAAAAATAGAAAAGAAATAGAAAAAGATGCTGAAGAATGGGCAGAGAAAAAATTGGTGGAATATGCAAAAACAATGGATATTGAACCGCCAGCACTAAAAGATTTCCCATTCTTTGCAGCTCGTTTCATGGAACTGTTCGCTGGCGAAGAAAAAGACAAAGAATGGGTATTGAGAGAACGAGCGAGAATGGAAAATGGCATAACATATGAAGACAAAGAAAGGAAAACAGAACTATACAAATACTCTGAATACATAAGAAAATCAATGGCAGTGGAACTTGACCCAAAATGGGCAAACGAACCAGACGTACTACACATGACAAGTACCCGCACAGGGGAAATACTCAATCAAGACAAAAGAATCCCCAAAATGGAATTATACGAAGAACAAAACAAAGAAAAAGGAGAAACAAAAACTTTGACAACAGCTTTATTTCCAGAAGAAAATGAAGTTCCATGGACAATGGATATCATTCAACCAAACATAGAAGATAAAACAAAAACAGAAGTACTCTTCGAACACAATCCAGGAGTACAAACCAGCCTTATAAAAAATCCACAAATAGATACATGGAAACCAAAAGATCAAGTAGTACTTCCTCTACACATATTAGAGGAAATTAAAAACAAACAAGCGGCAATCAACCCAACAGCAGCAAACTTTCCAACAGTAAATTTACAACCACACGAAATATTCAATTTCATGAGAGATGTGTATATGAGATTATATACTCATATGTTCATGAAATGTGGTATGCAACTAGCAAACGACCAAGGGTTCACAGCTCTACAAAATATCTATGAACCAGTAAACCTGGCTGATTTAATAGTACTCCACAAAGCAAAAGGCTTAATCCTTGGATTCAGAACAACAGATGTAAATGGGCAGTATCTCGACAAGATATTCGAAGGATATATCCAAGGATTAGCATTCAGAAAATCAAATCCACACGGATTACCAGCATATCGGCTATTGATAAATGCTGGACCAGGTAAAACAATAATTAGATCACTAATCGCCCAAAATCCAGCAAAAATCAATATCAAAACAAATATGTTAAGTACATCAGCAGTAGCAGCAAGAGAAGGACATGCAATAGCATGGGTAGTAGGAGAAGGCACAAACGCCTTTATAGCGGAAATCAAAGATAACAACTATCGTCCAATATAATGCCTCACAAGGCGTTCAAAGGAAAAGTCATAAAAGAAACAAAAAACTTTCTTAAAATAAAATTAGAAACAGGAGGAGTACACACAATCATAAAACAAAAGGGATTAAAAAAAAGAGATATTTGCTTTATATTCTTTGATTACAAAACCCTATCAATCAAAAATGTGATGACACCATATGAAATAGCAAACATCGTAGAAGAACCAACCATTTATGATATAGACAATCCAAGGATTGGTGACTTCTCATAGACTGTTGATTGAGACGATTAAATGATAAAAAACAAAGAAAGGAGAAACAAAAGAGAACTGACAGACTCTCACATAAAAAATAAAGAAAAGATGGGAAAAATTAAGATTAGAAGATGGCTTAATGACTTCCAAAGTAAAAAACTAAACTAACATCTTCAGAAGGAGAATTAAAATGGCTGGATCAGACAGGTCAATTGCAGTAGCAAGTCTCATGGGAATGCGGGTAGCATCTTGTACGTACATTCCTGCGCATTCCAAAAACGGGCAAAACATCTCTGCTCATTTACTCATCAACGCCTTTGGAAATTTCCCGCGCCGTGGAAAAGAAGGCAAAGCAGGGTTATTCGAATTAACCCTATGGGGCAAAGCAGCTGACGTCGGTGCAAAAACGATGTCAAAAGGAAAAGAATTTAATGTGGTTGCCCAAATCGACTCCTATCAAAAGGCAGTCAGATATAATGGCAACGTATTAGTAGATGACAAAGGTCAAGCAGTTGTAATGAACAAAATCAGTTTTAACATTACAGAACTCAATCTTGGGGCAGACTCCAATGAAACAATCATTCTGGATATGAAAAATAATTTAAGAAAATTAGGGTGGAGTCTCCCTGGAACACCAGAATATCAACAGTACCAAGCAGTAAAGAAAGCCAGAATGTCGGTGGTATTTGACCCCAGAAAACCCACCTACGGTCATGCCAAAGTATGGTTACCGAACGGACCAAATATCGGTGGATGGATTCCCACAGCAGCACCAACAACCTTCCCTCAACCAGAAGGTGTAATAAGGGGGTCAGAGATTGAAGCAGCAATCGCCGCCGCTGCAAAAAATCCTCAACCCACCAACATATTCGCAAATCTGTTTACCCAAAACACACCGGAACCAACACCTACAGTATTCCCAGTAACCGCACACACGACTACAAATCCAGCGGTTGGTTTTGCATTTCCAAAAGGCATCTAAAATAATAAGCACAAGTGTGGGAAGTCCTCGAAAGGGGGCTTCCCGCATTTTTTTTATTCTTAATAAAGAAATAAAAAATAATGAACCATATACTTTTTAATAAAATACAGAATAAATTTAATATAATACCGAAAAAATTTTATCAAAAACAATCTATATTCACAAGACAAATTTTAAATGGAGTTATAATATATATATTGGACAGATAGTTAAATATACTAGTAAGATTTTCAAGGAAAAAAATAATGAGAAAATACAATATAAATGTCTTACTATGCGAAAATTATAAAACATGTAAAGCAAAAGGAAATAAATGCCAACATAATGAACCTCATGTAAAAAAAACCACGTTAATACCAAAGTATATATTTCGAGAACTATCAAAAAAAAACTATAAAATAACTAGTTTATTAGCTTTATGTGAAACTGTAAGCTATACTTGTGATATAGCTAATAGACCAATTCTTTGCAAAATAATATTTACTCTACACGATGTAAAGAGTATGATAATAAATAACAATATTCCAACACCAGAATCACTAATGAAAACAGATTATACTTCCATTTTACTCAATAATGATCCTAATCTTGTATTTAGAGAAAAGTACATAATGGATCATGTAAAAAATTCGGAGAAATAAACAAATGCATAAAATGTCTATTTTTAAATGTAAAGATGGTAATAAATGCGATGCAAACATAAATTGTATACACCGTAACAATCATATAATTAGCCATCTTCCATACTTTTCCGAACTAACCGGAAAAATCGCAAAAATCTTTAGTGTAAATATATGCGATAATGATTGTTATAGTGAAGAATATTGTAAACTTATAGATAAGAACACCGTTTGTGAGCGTATAGGATATCTTGTATTACCTACAGGTAAAAAAGGTGACCCATATATTATCTTTAAAAAAGAAAGTAGTTCTATGTCATTGTCAAATGATCCTAATATCCTTTTTAAAAGGCTTAGCACAAAACCTAGCCTAAATTTTCAATTCGGAGGTAAAATTTAAATGAACATACCTATCCTTCTGTGTAGTGAGTATATAGCATGCAAATCTGCTGTCTGCGGACATTCAAAACCGCACACTACAGCTAGACTCTGTCATAATGATGGTAGTATACTAAATAATATAAGAGAATTAGGATATAAAACTGTTCCAAGTACTGATAATTGTGCTAAAGAATCATTTAAATGTCCTGATGTAAATAAAATAGTCAAGTGCCAAGTAATAGTTACTCTATATAATATAGAAAAAACTATCTTGGAGCACACTACCATAACCTCAAAAGATGCTATAAGATCACTGTCGTCTACATATGAAGACCCCAATATAATATTTAAAATGGAAACATACGCTACCCATCGGTAGTAGGATATGTTAATCTATCACAGCTACTATCAGAAGGAGATTTGTCTAAACTATCAATATAGTAATGTACTATACCTATATTGATTAATTTGGTTATTATAGAAGAGAGAGAATTATTAGATGTTTCCGCTAACTGTTTAATAGCATCCTTTAACTCTGGTTCTATCCTTAGAATAATTCTTTCAGTTTTTACCGATTTTCTTTTATTGATTCCCAATACATTTTCTCCTATGCTATAATCCCTATACTATATTACTATTAATACCATAACTAATAAGATTTTACAACTAAATATGAAATGTCATACAATTCATCCTCCCCATATGAAATGTCATACAATTCATATGAAATGTCATACAATTCATCGAGGATTTGTCATACAATTCATCCTCCCCATATGAAATGTCATACAATTCATATGAAATGTCATACAATTCATCGAGGATTTGTCATACAATTCATCCTCCCCATATGAAATGTCATACAATTCATATGAAATG
>Ga0210051_1003271_pt1 | contig 16153 bp, 12 predicted proteins | sample CryGey092014_all_FD_185464 | JGI IMG/M metagenome (GOLD analysis project Ga0210051, IMG submission 185464) | Groundwater microbial communities from aquifer - Crystal Geyser CG23_combo_of_CG06-09_8/20/14_all (SPAdes) (version 2) | ecosystem: Environmental > Aquatic > Deep subsurface > Groundwater...
ATGTGGTATCCCCTGTAATATTCTCTTCTTCAAATAAAACCTTCGAGTCCTTCCGATTTATTAATTTGATATCACATACAATGCTTATCCTGTATTCCTGCACAACTTCATTCTGATATCTCAACGGATCCTTTCTGTATTGCATAATCTGTCCTTCAAGCACCGCGTCCGAAAAACCCTTGTCCGCTACTTTTAAACTTCCGTCCAGAAAAATCCTGTTCACAATCGCATCCCTTAAATCAACTTCCAAATTAGGCCTGTAGACTTCGTATTTATCTTTAGCGCTAACCTCTTTAGTGATGTCAATATTATTCCTGAAAGTATCCACGTGGATTGTCTTCACGTTATCAGGCAGGATTGTCTTTGCAGTGTATCCGCAGCCTGCCAACAATAAAATGCACCAGAGCACCAGCGCCCCAGAATACCATAACAATCTTCTTCGAGCGAAGCTACGAAGTAGCTGAGTCGAGAAGTATCCTATGCGGTTCTCGACTCGTCCGCCACTGTAGCAATGGCGGACTCGCTCGAACAATATTTTATTATTTCTTCTCAAGTTCATTTAATCTCTCCTGCGCTTTTTGAGCCCATTCCGTATCGGGATAATTCCGGATTATGTCTTTATAGTAGATTATCGCGCTTTCAGGCGCGCGCCTTGCTTCATAAAATTCTCCTGTCTCGTACGCATTTTCAGCTTCGCTAGACTTGAGCTTATCCACAACCTTTTTAGCATCCGGGGCCATATCGCTATCAGGATGTTTTTTTAAGAAATCCTCGAATTCCTTACGCGCCACATTAGTGGGGGTCTGATCATAAGCCGGTTTTACCGCCAGCAGTTTTGAGCACTCTGCCAGCTGGAATCTCGCCTTGTCTATAACAGAACTGTTCGGATACCTGTCTATCAAGTCTTTAAACATGAGTATCGCGCTGTTGTAATCCTGAATATCTTTATAAGACATGCCTGCCTTGAATTTCGCAAGGTCTGCGTATTTGCCGTATGGCGCATTATCAGCCACTGCCTTAAATATCTCTATTGCCTTGTCTTTTGCCGGTATCTGCCACTTGCCTACAATTTTTATCTTTTTCCCTGAAAAGAACGCATCGGCTATTTTATATTCCCTCTCTATCACCTCGTCTACTAATTCAGTGTAAGGATAGATATCTATAACTTTCTGGTATGCCTTGAACGCCTCGTACAGATTATCCATGCCTTCCATTATGCGGCCCACATAATATTGCGCAGTGGGGGCTTCTTTAGAAAGAGGGTAATACTTCAATAATTTCTTAAACTCCCTGAGAGCGTCTTTAAAATTCTTTGCTTCATATAACTTCTTCGCATACACAGCCTGGTCCCCGGGAGTATCCTTGGCGCTATACTTGGGATTTTCCCACCTCCCGCTCTCAGGAGTCCATATCCAAAAGCCAAAAGCAGGCCCTGACACTATAAATAATATAGATATAACAACTATGCTTACTCTTTTCATGTGTATTCAGATTATACCAACTAGATATAGAAAAATCAATTGATTTAAATATATGGGTTGTAGTAGCCCATTTCGAGGCGAGGGAAAGATTTCTTCAGGGATTTTATCAATTGCCTCACCCCTATCATGCAGGAAGGCCGGGCAGGATATTTAAGTATCTTGAAATAAGCAAGCGGGTCGAAATTCAGGTTGCGCCATTGAATCATGTCTATCTTATAGACTTCTATGAATTTCTTCAACGCCTCGTATTCATCCTCTGAATCCGTGAAACCAGGCATGGTCAGGTAATTAATCGACACGAAACCATTTTTCTTTTTTGCTATTTGTATGGACCTCAAGACATCTCCAAAAACATAGCCTGCCGGCTTATAGTATCGATTATAATATTCCTGCCTGACGCTGTTTAGGCTGACTCTTATGCTATCCAGACCGGCGTCGAATAACGAGGCTATTGCCTTTGGCATAGAGGCATTTGTATTTATATTTATCGTTGCCCTGCAGGTTTTATTTCTTATCAATCTTATGGATTTTTCAATTAAATCAGCTTCCAGCAAAGGCTCGCCCTCGCATCCCTGGCCAAAACTGAGGACAGCGTTTTTCACGTTATGGGTATGAAATAAAGCTGTCTCCGCCACCTCTTCAGGGGAAGGCGTAAATTTTATCCTTGGCTGTGCAGGGGACAGGTATGTCTGTCCCCTGCTATGCTTTTGATATGAAATACATCCTGCGCAGTCCGCATTGCAGGAACCGGACACAGGCAGAGGGCATTCCTGTCTTGATAAGAAAAAATTCTGGGCGCCTGGACAGTCATAAACCAGGGCGCAATCCGCAAGGTGCCTGATGAGCCTGTTCCGTGGAAATAATTTCTTTATTTCCACGGCATTTTTTGCCGCAGAATTAATATCTATAAATCTAGGGTCATGCCTGGAAGACCTGTCTACCCTTACTGCCGTAACGTAGATACCGCCTTTATAAAAACCAGCGGCTGTGTAACAAAAAAGCGGTAACACACCGTTCCGACTCCGTGAGTCGCCGTACGGCGACTCACGGAGTCGGAACGGTTCATAAGCGGCGCTGTAAGTGCCGGTAAACGCGGGCGCTATGAACGCCGCGACCGCGGAATAATTTTCTATTGCCTCGAAAGAGCCTTTCAGGCTATCATATCCCACAGGCATTCTTCCCGGAAGCATAAAAAGCTTGCTGGCTTCAGGCATCCTGATAAAATCTTTTTTATCCAGCCTGAAAAAACAGCCTGCTTTCATCCCTGCCGCTTCCATTCCGGGAATATTAAATATCCTGCCTTTTTTATCTGATACGAGAAGAGAGAACACGCTATCTGAACAGGAAATCTTTGCCTAATTCTTTTATTGTATAGGTGTGGGTTAGTTTACCCTGCGTATTATATTTATAGATCTTGGATTCATCCCTGTCTAAAAAATAAAAATTAGAGCTGTCCGCGGAAAAAGAAACGTTAGGCGGCAAGTTCGTCTGGCATGCGCCTCTTTTTATGCCCATTGAAAACAAAATCCATGCGCACAAAAATCCTGTAAAAAATATGAAAGCCTTTTTTGCGATAACCATACCCCTCCTTTAGCTACGCCAGCGCCTGGCAAGAGCTCCTTTCCACTAACTCAGTTGAAAGCATTATCCTCTTGTTAACCCGCATCTTCTTCTGGATAATCTGGTTAAGAGTCTGGGCGGCCATTACAGCCATCTTATGCAAAGGCTGTCTTATGGTTGTAAGAGGCACAGGGCTGTAATTCAGGGCAAAAGGATTGTCATCAAAACCTATAACCGACATATCTCCGGGCACGCTAATCCCGTTCTCAAGGCATACTTGTATAGCGCCTACAGCCATCTCATCGCTTGCCGCGAATATTGCGGTGGGAGGAATTTTCATCCTTATAAGTTCTTTCGTGAGCATCCTGGCTGATTCTCTTCCGAAATCCCCGTATTTTATATAATCCTTTTTTTTCTCAATATCATGCCTCTCCACCGCCGTCAGATAACCGTTTAATCTGTCTATCGCAACCTGGGTCTTCAAGGCGCCTGTAATAGTGGCAATCCTGGAATGCTTTAACTTTATGAGATACTCGGCCGCGTCTATGCCCGCGTTAAAATTATCTATTGATATGCAGGATACAGGAAGGTCTTTGGTATAATAGTTCATTATAACGCACGGAAGGCCGGCTTCCACAACACCGTCAACCTGTTCTTCATTTCCTATAATATCAGAAAATATCACCCCTGCCACGCTGGAGATATTTAAAAAAGTCTCTCCGCTGGTGACATGCAGTAATAAATCCATTTTCATGCGCTCTACCGCAATACCCACGCCCTGCAAAATCTGAAGGGCGTAGAATGAATGGAATATATCTCCGTATCGCGGTATGACAAGCCCTATCGCATTATTATTACGTTTGGACGCCAGCCGCTGAGCGCTCAGATTAGGCCTGAATTTGAGTTTTTTAATTACACCTTCCACCTTTTCTCTGTTATATTTTTTCACGGAAGGCAGCTTATTAACAACCCTTGATACAGTGGCTATTGATACGCCCGCTTCTCTCGCAACATCTTTAATATTTTTTATCTTCATTTTAATTCTTCTCCTTCCGGGCTCAAAATGCTGGCGGTAACGAATATTAAAAGATTCTTCCTCGTCGTGCTATCTGAATTCTTTCTGAAAAGCGAGCCTACGATAGGCAAATCCCCCAAAAACGGGACCTTTGTCCTGGTATTTGTTTTTGATTCTTTTATCAGGCCTCCCAGCACTATTGTATCGCCATTCTGCACAACTATATTTGTATTCAGGTTTCTCATGGTAAATTTCGGCAGTTTTACCTCTCCGCTGTATTCAAATGCATTGGCAGTAGCCTCGCTGACCTCGGGATTTAAAGTCAGCGTTATGTTTTCTTTATCTTTCCCTACACTGGGAGTAACATGCAATAAAATTCCTATGGGCCTTGTCTCAAAACCCTGCGGGACATTGACAAATCTGGTCTCTTTAACGCCGTTCACGGTATCTAAAAAATCGCCGTCTCCGTTTTTGTCCTCTTTTACAAGAGTCGGCTCATATCTGGTGGGATACACAAACTCATACGCTATTTCTATAGTAGCTGTCTGATTATTTAATGTGGTTATTTTAGGAGCAGATAATGTTTTACTGTTTGTCTTTTTGTCTATCGCGTGCAAAACCGCTGAAAACTGGGGCTTTGTCAATATGCCCTGATAAGTGATGTTCAACCCTTCGTCCGGAGAACCCGTAAATGTCGAGAATTTTGAGCCTGTAGGCGTCCCGACCTGGGTTATCGCGCCGTTTTCCGTTCCGCTCGTTTCTTGTTTATTTATGGCCCACGGGCTGTCCAATGACAAATTCACACCTAACTCGCTGAGGTCAGTAATATTTATCTCTATAAACCTCGCTTCCACAAGAATTTGTGTAGCGTCAATGTCCAGATTATATAAAATATCCTCTATGATTTTAAGGTTAGCCGGGGTATTAGTCACTATCAATGCCCCTGTCCGTTCGTCCAGATTAATCTTGGAATCACTAGGCCACATAACCGCATTTTCAAGTATATCTTTTATTGTTTTTATCTTTGATATAGCAGAGCCCCCTCCTATGCCGCCTTTAGTGCCTCCGGTAGTGCCGCTGAATTCAGTAAACATCGCCAGGCCCTGGTCCAGAAAATACATCCTGGTCTCAGGCGTCTCGTTTTCCATATTATCCAATGTATCCACCCATACCGCATTTTTCTCTATCCTGTATGTAAGCCCCTGATTCCTGAATATATATTTCAAAAGGCTCTCCAGAGGCATGTCTTTGACCTTAATAGCAACCTTTTTTTCTGAAAGCTTCACGCCGCTGCCCGGGATTATATTAACATCTGTCGCCTCTGATAAAAAATCTAAGACATAGTCCAGGCCTACGTCCATAAAATCTACGGTGATAGGCGTCTTAAGTTTCCTTCTTATCTCCGGGACATCTACAACGACAGATTTATCGCTGGATACGCTGTCATCGCCTTTGACAGACTTCATCTCATATGCAAAAGAAACATTAGGGTTTAATAATAAAGCAGTTAATAAAAATATGCGCATAAGTAAATTCATGGCCATTTTATTGTTGTAAAAATTTTTCTCCCGGGTTATCGGAACTAGCTACTTTGTTTTGTTCTTTTTCCATGATAGTTGCGGTAACAAATATCAAAAGGTTCTTTCTTTCTTTGGAATCCTCGCTCTTCCTGAATAAGCCTCCCAATAAAGGTATATCTCCTAATACCGGAACTTTTGTCTTAACAACTGTATTCGTCTCTTTTATAAGGCCGCCGAGCACCACTGTCTCTCCGTTTTTAACCATTACGCTTGTGCTAAGGTTTCTGGATGTAAATTTAGGGATAGTAACGCTTCCCGAATATGTAAAAGAAGCCCCCGTGTCTTCACTGACCTCAGGAGTCAGCGCAAGAGTAATGGTCTTTTTATCTGCTCCGACACTGGGTTTAACGTGTAAAAGTATCCCTACGTTCCTCGTAACAAAATCCTGGGGCACGTTTACCCATTCTGTTTCTCCCGCGTCATCAAAATCTCCATCTCCGTTTATGTCATACTGCACAAGGCTGGCCTCATATCTTGTAGGATAGATATATTCATCCACGGACTCTATAGTAGCTGTCTGATTGTTCAAAGTGGTAATTTTCGGAGCGGATAAAGTCTTCGCATTTTGTTTTTCCTGAAGAGCGTGCATGGCCGCCTGAAATTGCGGATTACTCAATATCCCCTGATATGTAAGATTGAATCCTTCGTCCGAACGGCTGAAATTAGAAAAATCCACTCCGCTATTTTTACTTACTCCATATACATCATTACCCGCTCTATTTTTGTCCATGGCCCACATGCCGTTCAGTTTCCATTCTATCCCTATATCATCCAGATCGCTCACCGTTACCTCCAGAAACCTTGCCTCAATCAAAACCTGCATCGGAGTTATATCCAGATTATATAAAAGGTTCTCTATGGTCTCCAGGTTGGAAGGGGTGTTGCTTATGACAAGCGCTCCCGTGCGTTCATCCAGAGTTAATTTTGAATCCTTCGGCCAATCAACTGAATTTTCAAGTATATTTTTTACTGTCTTGACTTCTGAGGAAACCTCGGAAGGTTTAGATTCGCTTTCCGATTTATTCGCAGCTGATCCTGCCTGAGTTGAAAACTCTGCAAATCTGCCTATGCCCTGGTTTAAAAAATATACCCTTGTATCTATATTTTCATTGCTGATCTCATCCTTCGTAGCCACCCAGACAGCGTCTTCTTCTATCCTGTAAACCAGATCCTGGGATTTCAATATGTATCTCAATGCCTCCTCAAGAGGCATGTCTTTTATCTTTATGCTCACCTTTTTTTCAGCCATGTCTATGCCGGTTGAAGAAACTATATTCACGCCTGTAGTATCCGATAAAAACCCCAGGACATAATCAAGGCCTACGTCTTTAAAATCAACGCTTATGGGTATCTTAAGCCTTCTTCTTATCTCCGGGATCCTGACAATAGGCGTTATTTTCTTTTCGCTTTCCAGCTTGACTGTCTTTTCTTCGGGTAGTATATGTTTTCTGGCCACATCCAGCATCATTTTTTCTTCCGTAAGTTCTCTTGCCTTTTTTAAAGCGCCTTCTTCCGTCTTCAACTTTTGCATGTTTATATAATGCAGCATCTCCTTGAATTTTTCATTCTCAGGAAATTCCTGCATGGCTTTATTCACTAATGCCTCTGCCTCCTCAAACCTGTCTCCCCTGATGCTGCCTATCAGGCTGTCCATCAGAGATGTTATTTTCCTTACCCTGTCCCTGGATTCTTTTACTTTTAATCTCTGTTCGAATATTCTTTTAAGCGTTTCTTTCTCCTTGTCTTTTTTCGCTATCTCCAGCCTCCGGCGTCCAGCCTCTTTTTCCATCTCTCTCTTGACGCGGCTCACCTCTTCCATTCTAGCAAGGAGTATTTTTTCTTCATTTTTCTTCATCTCCTGCCGTATGCTCTTTATATAAGAGTCTGCCTGGCCCGCCAGCGGGCTGGCAGGGGCCATTTCCTTTATCTTTTTAAACTCAACCATGCTTGAAGGATAATTTTTGGATTTATAATATCCCACGGCATTTTCAAATACGGTCTTTATTTCCAGCTCTTTTTCGTATAATTCTTTTTTCTTTGAATCTTCTTTTATTTTTTTCTTCGCCTCTTCTTCTTGGATATTTTTTTCACTTTCTTTTTTAGCAATGGCCTCTGCCTCGCTCACAACGTCTTTTTTCATTTTCGCCCATTTTTTTTCTTCCATGATCATTAACTCTACCATTCGGGTTTTGGATTTTTCAATGTATATCTCCGCGAAAGGCGTGAAATACGCTTCGTTATTCGCTTTTTCCACTTCAATCAATTTTTCAAACAGCATGACCGCTTCCTTATATTTACCTGATTCAAATAAAAACATTGCCTCTTCGAAATATCTCCTGAGATCAAGTTTCGACGCAGCGGCTGTCTTCATAAAAGAAGGATCCACTGACGCAAATACCCTAAAAACCGAAGACTGGGATATCACCAGCGCTGCTATAATTAATAATATGCGCGATAAGGCCTTTTTCCTTTTCATTTAGGCCCCCCTGCTTCCTCATCTGTAGAGGAGGGTTTAAAACCCTCCTCTACTTTCTCTTTCTTCTGTTCCTTGACCATCGATACCGCGATTTCTTCTCCGTCTTTTTTCCTAAGCCGGATTTCTTTCTTATCTATGCTTAAAACAGTGAAATCGCCCGCTGAATCGCCTTCCTTGACAGAAAAACTCTTACCCATATTCTCGTCTTCTATAATAACAATAATCCTGTCCCCCAGCGTCATCCTGCCTTTATAAACAAACTTTGGTTTTTTTGGTTCTTCCTCTTTCAAAAACACGATGCCTTCTTTTTTCTCATCTTTCACTTCAGAAACAGGCTTGGAGAAAATACCTCTTTCCGCGAGGAAAGAATTATCTTCCGGTGTCTCCAGCTTCTTCAAACCTTCCATATCCCAGCTATCCGCGGTTATCTTTTTTTTGGCCTTTGCTGTTTCTGCCATGGATTCAATATCTTTCAAAAACTCATCGGATGTTTTCTTCTTTTTTTCCTGAGCATTGATACCTATCACTATGGTAGCGATTAATAAAAGTAAAAGAAGCCCGGATATAAGTTTTCCCCTGATAATCATTTTATTCCCTCGCGGCCATAAAGCTGCTCAGAACCAGGCTTATTTCCAGGCCGCCTGACTCAGGTTCAATGCTTTTTACGTGCAATTCTTTCACGCTAATGACAGGGCTTGCGTTTTTGAATTCCAGCAAAAGATTCATAAAAGTTTTCGTGTTAGTCTTTATCGAGATCTGAACCGGCAGTTCTGTATAAAACAGCTTTTTTGAGACAGGTTCTATATATTCAATGGGCCTTAGCGGTTTCAGCGCATAAACATTTGAGCCTTCGTTCTTTAAAAGCGCCCCTGCCGTAAATTCTATAGTCTCAAGCTGCCTCAAAAGCACAGGCACCATATTGTCTTTGGGAAGGCCGTCTCCAAATCCAAGATTCTCGGGAAATTTCACGTCTTTCGCCTCCGACTCCGACTCAAATTTTTTCATGGTAGAATGAAGTTTCTCGATAAAATACAGGCCTGCCTCCGCATTCTTTTCCGACAACCTCGTTTTTTTGGGATCTACAAAATCCACCAGGCCGGAAAATTTTTCTGCCAGGGAATCTTTTTCCTTTTCCATTTTTGCAAAACTTTCTCTGGAAGGCGCCGTGCCTGTAAGCGTGATAGATCTTTTCATTTCGCTCATCTTCCGCTCCAATTCCTCGTCTATTATCGAACGGCCTTCTTTGAGAAACGGGCTAAGGAAAAATATATAAATCCCTGCTAACACAGCAAAAATTATAAGGCCTTGCTTTAAAATTGTTTTTTCTCTTGGCGTTTTTAACATATGTCCTTTATTGAACTGCATTGTAGGGACAGCGCAGTGTGCTGTCCCTACAGTACAACATCCATAGTGATGCTGAATCTTACCGTCTCTTCTCCCGTATCTTTATCATTTTCCACAGAAGACGATACCGGCCGAACGTCGCTAAAATCCGGCAATGCCTTAAGGCTCGATACGAAGGCATTAACCGACTGGTAAGAAAGCGCCTTTCCGTTCATGTCCATCCGCCCCAGGCCGCTTTTTTCTATTGAAATAATACCCGAGACATCCGTCACCCACACATCTTTGGGCAGTATTTCTGAAATGGATTTAAATATCCCAAGCCATGCCGCTCTGGAAGAAGCTGTCTGATAAAGCGCGTCTATTTTCCATTTTAAAATATTTTCTTCTTCGCGTATCTTTTTTATTTTAGGCTCATAAGTCTTGTATGTCTCTATCATTTCTTCAGTCTTATCAAGCTTGATTTTCTTTATGTAGTAATCCTGGCGCATAAAAACTGAAAAACTTATAAGTATCAGTACGCCTGTGGCTATTGAAACCCCTGAATAAAAGCGTTTTTGAAAAGAAATTTTACTTTCCGACAGTGTCTCTTTCAAAAAATTAACCTTTATCCTTAAATCAGTCATGCCTCTTAGCGCGGCGCCCACAACCGTAGAAAACTGATTCCTGGATCCGCTTGCCTGGAGTTTCTGGAAGACATCTTTCGATACCCCTAATTTTCTGAAAGGATCCATGATTTGAGGTTTTATATTAAATTTGGAAACAAACGCGGGCTCCATGTTTTCTATAATACTGCCTCCCCCGGTCAGGAAAAATTGATCTATCTTTTTTTCTTTCGGCGCCTCTTCTCCTGCCTGCATGAAATAATACTCAATAGATCTTTCTATCTCCGCTAAAAACTCTTCTATCCCCTGCTCTTTTGCCTCTTCAATCCTTTCGCCTGCTATGGGAAAACTCCTTAACCATAAGTTATCTTTATTAAATATAATGATGTTGGCGGATTTAGCGCCTATGTCAAGTATCGCGCCCGTGTTTTGGTCGTTATAATCTTCGTTGAATGCCATGCAGTTATAAACGCTTATAGGCGCTGCATCTATTAATTCCACGGACAACTTAACAGAGTTCAGCTTTGAAATCATTTCCTCTACAAGGTTCTTCTTTATCGCCACTATAACTGCCTTCTTGGAAACATTTTTATCTTTATTCAAAAGAGACCAGTCCCACATAACCTCGTTCAAACTAAAAGGTATCTGGTTTTGAGCTTCGAATTTCATTGTCTGGTTTAACTTATCCTCTTTTACCTGGAGAAGCTTTATAAATCTCACGAAAACAGACTGGCCGTTTACTGATATGTTTACAGCCCCGGATTTTATGCTGTTTTCTGATAATAACTGAGAGATAAGCTGGCCGGTAATCTTATCTCTGTTAAGCTTCGAATCTTTTGGAATTTCTTTTATGCCGATCTTGGCCAGCACAATACTATTTTTCTCTTTTTTAAGCTCAATGAGTTTTATAAAACGGCTGCCTATATCCAATGCTATTGAACTTGTCTTAAACCTGGCCATCTACCTTGTCCTTCCCATTATAGCCCTGAGTCTTTTTATATCTTCTTCCGTATATTCCCTCCAGCTATTAAGGGCATTTCTCCTGGCGGCAGGGAATAACTTCTTGTTTTCATATCTTACGAGTGTCTGTTTTGATATACCCAGCAGTTGGGCCGTCTGGGCAACGGAGTAATATTTTTCTTTCATATATGCCACCTCGCTATTTAAAAGCATGTGTTCTCTCCATAGGATAAAAAACCTATCAAAATATTTAATATAGCTTGATAGGGAGTGATATAACTATATACTATCTGATAGGACTTGTCAAGGGCAGGGGCTAAAAATAGTTACCGGTAACCAGCAGCCGGTAACCAGTAACCAGTTGAAAATAAAGGAGTTGGATTACTCTTCTTTCCAGAACTTAAAAGGCTTCCTTTTTTCAGGTTCAGGCTTTACAACACCTTTTTCGCTTACGGTCCAGGTTCTTTCCGCCGGAGACGGATCTGTTTCATCAAGGTCTATCTTGGAATTTTTATTAACATCTTTTGCTGACTGAACTTTAAAATAATGATTCCCTTCCTCTAAATCTTTTCTGGTAACTGACATATCTTTTGACCAATCAGACCACTCCTCATCATCAAACTTCCATCTAAACACGCAAGCTTCCACGCTTCCTTTAAAGGTAAAAAGGGCTTCCCTGGATTTTGTCAATAAACTCGGCCCGCTTGTAATTATGGTATCGGGCGCTACTATTATAAGCTCTATCGTATCGTTAAATATCTCAGATTCATTCCCTGCCATATCTCTAAACTTCACATAGACTTTGCGGGTGCCGCTTATAGGAGTAAGCGCCCAGTTTTCTTTTTTGGTTTTAAGCGCCTCCCATTGCTCGGTATCAAAGACCCCGTCATTTGAGATCACCATGCTCTGGACTTCTGTGGTGGAATCGCTGGCGTCCAGCGCAAGGTTAACATATACGGAATTCGTAACAGCATCCTGATTATTTATTATGATGTATCCCGCCGGGCCTTTCGTATCAACAGTAAAACTCCAAACCAATTGAGAAGTTTTATTGCCCACAAAATCAGATACCTCAAGAGACACGACAGTGTCTCCTTCGCTCAGAGGGATAGACGGGATATATGTTATGGTTTGAGTTTTATCATCATAGGCGGCATTTAGACTTGATTTATTTATTCTCATATTTATGGCATCCGGATTAACGCCGCTCTTATCATCGCTAGCGCTTATAGTAATCGTTGGCTTATCCGTAGCCAGGATAGAACCTTTTGAAGGAGAATAATTCCCTATCACAGGGCTGCCCCTATCTATCCATATTTCAAAAGAGGCTGTCTCTCCCCAGTTGCCGGCGGAATTCTCAGCCTTGATATTAAATACCCTGATCCCGTCTCCAAGAAGATCAGAAGGGGTCTGATAAAAATACCCTGTTGTATCAGCCTGATTATCAGGCATATCGCCCCATACGTAACTGTAACCCACAGGCTGCGCGCCTTGGCCAGGATATTCCCAGTACATATATGGATCTCCGCACTCCTGCCATAATTTCGCAGGTATATCCTTGCCTCCGGGAGCGGTTTGCGCAAATATTATAGGCACATCCACTTTCCCTATTGCGAGTTTAAATCCGTTTGTAGCTACCTTCCAGCCGGAATAATCATATCCATCGCTTACCCTTACCCGCCATTTATAGTCTATATAACCTTCCGTGGTGAGAAGTATGGGCGTGGTATATTCCTGAGTGCCGGATTTAACTACGCCTGAATCAGCATCCATTGTTTTAAAATTATCCCTGGAGACCTGAACCTGATAATAACGTTGAGGGTCTTTATCTTTATCCGTAACCATCCATTTCAGGGTAGGAGGATTTTCAAATACCGCCTGACCGTCATTATGCGACATTATAGTTACTTCAGATATGATATTCCTGGTAGAAAGCATACCGCCGTATAACTTATAACTCGGGCCTGTGATAACGTTAGTGTCTAACGGATAGCCTACACTATTCTCCGTATTATAACTCTTTGAGGCGCCGCTGGCCCCTCCGCCGTCAGTCAGGGCCGTGTATAATTTATAATTTTTACTGCTGGATATGCTGGCGCTTGCAATGCCGGAGGCAATAAAAAAGACTGCTGTAAAAAATACAGCAGTCTTTGATATAAAATATCTTTTATATTTAATCCAGCGCATATATAAATTAATTATACCCCGGCCGTATAAAAAATCAAGGCAAAAATTAAGCTTAAAAAACATTTAATTTTTGCGCAGTCCGCAGAAGCTCATCATACAAGCTTACAAATATACCCCAAGAGCGAAGACGGACAAGGATAATTTTAAACCTAAGTTGACACTCTGACATTGTCAGAGTGTCAACTTACTACAGTTTAAAATACTGCATCGCATCGCCTACTACAAATAGCGAGCCGGTAATTAATATCAAATCATCTTTATCCGCAAGCTTCAAGGCCTTTTGTATAGCTTCATTTATATCATTACTCTCTTCAAGGCCGGGTCTTGCCTCGCACCGAGGTGAATTCCTAAAATTTTGCCTTAACCTTGATACATCTTCAGCCCTGGAATTATTGCTTGCTTTAGTCAGAATTATTATATCGCTGACTGCGTCTAAGACACTGCTTACTCCTTTTATATCCTTATCGCTTGATATGCCGAATATACATATTAGCTTCTTATAAACGAATAATTTCCTTATAGAAGCCGCCAATGCCGACGCGCTGGCCGGATTCTGAGCCCCGTCTAAAACTATATATGGATTTTTTTGGATTACCTGCAATCTTCCGGGCCAAATTGCCTCTCTTAACCCTTTTCTTATATCACTCTCCCGTATATTAAATTTTCCCGGGCCTATAAGCTTGAGCATGCCTATGCTGAGAGAAGCGTTTTCAATCTGATGGGCGCCGATTAAATTCATCGCCAGATTTTTATAAGAATATCCCGGCCCTTTTAAATCAAAAACCTGGCTTAATTTACTTGAATTTAAAATAGTGTATTTTATATCTTTCCCGATTTCATATAATTCAGCATTTCTTTCAATGCAAACTTTTCTTATGACATCCATTGCTTCTGTTTCCTGCGAGGCGCTGACAACCAAACTCCTATTTTTTATAATCCCGGCTTTTTCATACGCAATTTTACCCAAAGTATCGCCTAGTTTATCAGTATGTTCTAAACTTATGTTTGTTATGCCGGACACTAAAGGCATCCCTGTATTGGTCGCGTCAAGCCTTCCTCCAAGACCTGTCTCTAAAACCGCTATATCAACCTTTTTTTTCTTAAAATGCAAAAAAGCGCACGCTGTTAAAATCTCAAAAAAAGACACCCTGCCCAGAGTTTCATGCTCTCTGAAATTTTCCGCGACAGGTTTTATTTCTTTTAAGATCTCATTAATTTCTTCTTCGCCTATCATCCCATCAAAAGCCGCAGGGAACGGTTTAAAACCGTTCCCTGCACAATTAGGATGGTTATACAATATCCTTATCCTCTCTCTAAAATTCACAAGATGCGGAGAAGTATATAACCCGGTTTTATATCCGGCTTCTTTTAAAATATAAGCCGCGATAGCGCACGTAGATCCCTTGCCTTTGGAACCTGCGACATGAATAATATCCAATCCTTTATGAGGATTGCCTAACGCCTCTAGAATAGCGTTCATTCGCTCCAGTTTAAAAGCAGCGGTATATTGGTATTTGGGTATTTTTTCGAAATTTATGAAAGAATTGATATAATCTACGGTATCTTTATAATTCATGTTTTAGTGTTTGAAATGCCTGACGCCTGTAAGAACCATGCTTATACCTGCGTCATCGCATGCCTTTATCACATACTCATCGCGGATAGAACCGCCCGGCTGGATTATACTGGTAATGCCTGCTTTCTTAGCCTCTTCTATAGCGTCTTCTTTGGGAAAGAACGCGTCACTTGCGCAGGTAGCGCCTTTGGAAAGCCCTCTGGATTTCATTATGGCGATAACCATAGAATCAACCCTGGACATTTGCCCCGCCCCTATGCCCACCGTCTTAGTGCCCTGCGACAGGACTATCGCATTTGACCTCACATGTTTTGCTATTTTCCACCCGAAAAGCAAAGACGCCATCTCTTCTTTTGCAGGCCTTTTCTTAGTAGCGAACTTCAAATCTTTTTCTTCTATGTGAAAAATATCTCTATCCTGTATCAGAAGCCCGCCTACAACCTTTTTAAGATCGTAATCCTTCTCTATGCCTTTTAGTTCCCCGACTTCTATTAATCTTAAATTCTTCTTTGCCGTTAAAATATCCAGGGCTTTCTTTTCATACGAAGGCGCGATGATACACTCCGTAAAACCGGCGTTGATTATTGCCTCAGCTGTTTTAAAATCCACCTCTCTATTAAGGCCTACTATACTTCCAAAAGCCGACATCTTATCGCACCCCAAGGCATCGTTATACGCGTCCGCCAATGTTTTATTGCTTGCCGCGCCGCAGGGATTGGTGTGTTTAATTACGCTCGCTGCCGGTTCTTTAAATTCCTTTACTATCTCAAGCGCAGCATCCAGGTCTATTATATTATTAAATGACAATTCTTTACCGTGAAGCTGCCTGGCGTTGGAGATACCTACCGCGCTTACATTTTTATCCCTATAGAAACTTGCCTTCTGGTGCGGATTTTCTCCATATCTCAATCCCTGCGCCTTTTCAAATTTTAATTCCAACACATCGGGGAATTCTTTTTCTCTGCTCTCTGCTCTCTGCTCTCTGCTCTCTGCCTGCAATTTTAAGTAGTTATAAATTGCCGCATCGTACTTTGACGTCTTTTCAAACACCTCCACCCCCAGCTTGAAATGCAATTCATCAGAAATCGCTCCGTCATTTTTCTTTAATTCCCCTATTACGTCTTTATATCTATCTGGATTGCACACCACCGCGACATCTTTGGAATTTTTTGCGGCTGAACGCAGCATGCTCGGCCCGCCTATATCTATATTCTCAATCGCCTCTTCTAACTTCACGCCTGAGGCGGCAACTGTTTTTTCAAAAGGATAAAGATTCACTACCACCATATCTATCAGGCCTATGCCTTGTTTCTTAATCTGTTCCATGTGTTCCTTTTTATCCCGGATAGCCAGAAGCCCGCCATGGATCTTC